>JAABUL010003104.1_pt1 | contig 25456 bp, 27 predicted proteins | sample 5559151 | NCBI WGS metagenome assembly JAABUL01 (sample SAMN10711876, study PRJNA513368) | rock metagenome | isolation source: Antarctica rocks | place: Antarctica: Victoria Land, Pudding Butte sud | reverse complement strand
TTAAACTCCACACCACCATCTACCCCCCCCCCCCCCCCCCCCACCCCCACCCCCCCACCACCCCCTCTCACCCACCCCCCACTCCACCGCTGCCCCTCTCACCCACCCCCCACTCCACCGCCCTCGCCCCCACCACCCAACCCCACACCCTCCCCTCCATCCCCCCCCCCTTCTTTCCCAACCCCCCAACCCCCCACCCTCACGCTCGAAAACCCCCCGAATCTACAATCCCAACTCCCCAACCCACACCTCTCCCAACCACCTTTCTTCCCCATCACGACGGCCATTCCTAGCTCCGTGCGCTGAGATGAAATGCCAGAGTTATAGTAGCGCGGGTGTATGGGGAAAGGGACAGGAACAAAGATGGGGGGTGGATGGGTGGCGCGTGCACTGAGGAATTGCGCGTGCGAGGGGTAGGAAGGGGGGGTGGTTTGGAGAGGGAGGGTTGATGGGGGCGGGGAAATGGGATGGAAGGGGTGATGGATGGGCGAGTAGCGAGGCCCTGGATTTATGGTGCAGTTCGAGAAGTGCTGGGGATGGGGTTTCCTTATCTGGAGCGGGTGTGGGGTGGTGGTATTGGGTCGAAGGAGGGAAAGACGGAGGAGGTACAGTATTATTATTTTGAAGCAAGCGGAGAGAAGAAAGAAAGAGAATTAAAATAATAAAAACCCTTAGCGTCCGTTCACCTACGTACAGTACACACCCAACATCCATCCACCTACAGTACCTCATCCAACCATCCAACAAACCCCCACCCCCTCTTTTCCACATTTCCGCTCCTACAACCTTCTCTTCTCTATTCCCTCTCTTCTTCTTTCCGCCCCCCAACCTATCTCCCTCCACCACCACATCCAACTCTCCACCACACCAAAACCACACACACACATCAACACCTCGCAGCCTATACATACTAAAAACATACACAGTATATATATATATATTCAAGCCATCAAAACGACACACAAACCCCAAAAAAAAACACTTGAGACGCATGAAGCGGATCGAAATTAATTGACTTTCTCCTTTCTTTTTTTTTTAAAAAAAAAGTAAGATCCTATCAAGGTGCTGATGTATGAAAAAAAAACCACTTCACTCATTCTGACTCCCGTTTGGGTGGGGGGCTGGGCTGGTTAGATCTCGAATGTTAAACGCTGAGAATAGAGAAGAAAAAGGGGGTTAGATATCACCTGCGGGGTCGGTTCGTGTGCTGGATGAACGGTACGGTGGTGTTTGTGGAGGGGATGGCGGGTGGGCTTTTTGGAAGGCGGGGAGAGCGGTGGTGAGTCTGGGGAATGGGAGAGCTACTAGGGTGTTGAAGGTGAGTGGTTTCTAGGGTTTTTTTTGTTGCTAGGGAGATGGGGTTTGATGGGTTTTTTTTTGGGAAAGAGGCAGAGCTGTGGGTGGAGAGGGGTTTACATATTTGCAGGCGGGGGTTGGTTGGTTGGTTTGGTTTTGATATGATAATGATGGAGGGGGTGGAGGTTGGTAGCTTTTGTGTGTTTGGTTTGGGAACGAACTAAAATATGCTAGACGCGGGGATTTTACTCTGAATTCTTGACTGTCATTTACATATAAGTTTTGATCATGGAGAGCACAGTTTCAGCTCTTTCCGTCGTGGAATACAGGGGCTGATTCCGTGGGTCTTTACGGTAATCTAACATTGTCTCTGCTCGAGATGGCAGCAATGACAGAATTGAGGGCGTTGGTACGGATCTTGCTTTGCTCCCGTTGAAGGAAGGACCGCTCGGCTGAAGGACCGCAGTAAAGAATAGCTTTTTGGAGAAGCAAAGGAGTCTGTACGGACTTGCAGGTCATAGAACGGTAGACTTTACAAGAATCCTGCCGGCAAGAGAGCGCGAGTCGTGGAGTCCAGGAGACAGTTCTGATGTTAAAGACATCAAACAGATTCAGGATGCTCACGAACAGAGAGATAAACATCGCTTTAGTCTACTAGACGCATAAGGTCCTCCCCTGCCTATGTCGGGCTTTTCGTCGTTTGTTGCATGTAGAAGCGTATCGGCACTTCTCTCAATTGAGAGAGATTGGGCTGCGATCAATACTGGAAGTGTGCAAATCACTATCATCTCTGTCTAAAACAGGCGCACCGATAACCGTCGTTGAAGCTTGTCATGCAGCTTCCTACCATGAGATTTGTGTTGAAGCAATAGAAGCTGCAGTAGAAGCAATAATAGAAGCAGAAGAAGTAGTCGTCCAATTAGAAACATAGTTTCTAGTTAGAAACATACCTTAGTAACCTTCGTAGTTGCAGTTAGAGTACGAATAAAACCGTTTTTCCTACAAAAAGCGTGTTTTAAACACTCTAGCGGCTTCTTATTGTTTCAAACAACGCTTTATATTATATAAGCATACAAGAATCATTTGTTGAAGAATTATCTCGCTGTCGCCACCTCGCTGTCATATTCAGCTGTTTTAACTGCTTCAGTTAAATTAGTACAGACATTTTGACATTTCTCATAGCTCGACGTTTTTGCAATGAAATGATAAATCAGTCAATCAGACTGTTGCTACTAAATAAAACTTTAGTAAACTAGTTATAAATTGCAATAGCTTTCGCGCTTATCTGCGGTTTGAAAAAGTAGTGTAATACGATCTGGCAGTATTAATCACTAACAAAGTGCAAGAGATTTACGAATCGTGAATGCATCACATAATCTCAGCGTTCAGCAATCTTTCGCTCAAAATCGCTCACCGCTTCAACCAATCCCTCAGTCCACGTCAAATGCGGCGAATGCCCACTGGGACATCTATACACAGTCATGTCAACGCCAGGCCTCTGATTCTGCATCGCAACCATGCCATCCTGGTAAGCTGGCGGCAAGGCCTTATCATTTTCCGTCACCAGATAGGCGCAAGGTAGAGCAGTGTACGCGTCGTTAGTCAGAACAGTTGTAGGGTTTGCGGATGCTGTCAAGGTTGCCTCGTAGTGTTTGGCTGTGGCGTCGTCGAGACCATTGAAGAAGTAATTTGCGCCATCTTTTGTGGAAGCGACGCCGGCAAAGCCGTGTTTCTGGATTTTGAAAGCAAATCAGCCTGATGTTCGAGACGGCGGGACGTGGACATGAAAGGGATTTAGTGATTATAGGGAAGGCTACGATATCGAGGGAACCCACGTGGAATTGGCAGTATGGCGGGATTACGGCTTCGCTACCGTCCTTGGGCTGGAAGAAGCTGTGCGTCGACTCGCCCACTGGGATTAGAAATCCACACTCGTAGAAAATACCGATAATACCCCCCTTCTCTCCCCTTTCATTACGAATTCTGGCTTGAAACTCGGGGACCGCTACCATGGTGGCAGTGAAGGCTCCCGCTGAATGACCAACCAAAATGACGTTCTTGCCCGACTTTGTGATGAGTTCGCTCAAGAGCTGATTGAGGACTATGGCATCGTCATTGGGTTGTGGATAGCCTCCTACTGGTGGTTCTCTGTCGTAGTCTGGCTTAGATATATCGCCGACGTTCATTTTGCGGAGGTCGGACGAGGGCAGTTGCGGGCAGTATGCTTCGATACCCTGTGCTTTTAGAGTTGACACGAAAAGCTGGTAGGGGGCGGGTGTGTGGTAAGAGCCATGGCAGATAACTACAGCGAATGGAGGGGCCTCTGTTGAAGACATTTGCTGGAAGGCTGTCTAAGTGCAAAAACTTGCTGTGATACCTCTTTCTAACAAAATGAACAAACCTCAGGCTAAGGGCAGACAGCGATGGTTGATGGTTGTTGAGATCTGGTCAGCTTCTTAACATGAATTGAATGCAACGCCGGAAGAATGGCTGACCAACTGTGGGGATCACGGCTGACCCACATCTGTGGCAGATCAGAGAGAGGCATTATTGACTTGGGGGCAGAGTAAATGCACTGCACGCATTAGCGCGTAAGAATAAGTCGCCTTCACACCATCGTACTCATTGGGGTAATTTATTACTGTATTGTAATTTTCTTAGAGAACGGAGACCGCGTTTTTTACATAGGCATCGTTGTTGCCAGGCTATGACATCATCGAATTCGGTGCATCTGCTATAGCTCAAGGTCTTCAATTCCTCTTGACCAGACGTTTTCCTCTCTATGATCGCGGTGACTCATGCACATCAAGATCCTTCCTTACATTGATCCCGTTCGCGTCAACATCATGATCAGAACTTTCGAATACACCGGTGCTCTCAGCGTGAGCTTGATAGCCACTTCCTATTTTGAGACCAGCTTTGAGCTCGACATCATCCCTCTCATGTCTTGAGAAGGATCGTTCGCCGGAATCTTCTAATTCCTGGCCTCGAAGAGGTTTTCGACTAGACGACTGGTGTAATGGAGTACCTCGGCTGCCTTTGGGCTGATAGACAGCTTTGACGTTGGGTCCAAAGCGATGGGGGAAAAAGACTGGTCCAAATGTGGGTACGCAAGCGACTACTACTCCAGTAGACATCTCGGCCACACATATCATAGACGATGTCAGCAAACAATACGTGAAGTCTGCCGCGTCGCACTGGACCGTTTGTATAAGACGACCAAGGTTGATAGCCGCAATCCTGTGATGTATTCAATCAGTCGCTATGTCTGCCTTCCTTGTGGCAATAATGGCAGACTGTACTCACGCAAGGCCAAGGGCGAAAGTAGCGCTGATACCGATCTTTTTTTGTCTTGCCATCTGCAATCTCCAAACGATTGGTAATGGCAGGCTGACGACCCATACGTCCACTACCATGTTAAATGCAGCTGAGAAGATTTCCACAGCTTCCGTATTATCACATGTCCCCTCGATTGTTCTATCCCAATTGTAGCCGATGGGACGGCAGGAGAGGCATATGGTCAAGATACAAGCGACGTAATAGATACTGACGAGCCCTGCCGTCGCAGCTGCGGCTCGGAAAAATGCTGGTATCTGGAAAATCTGAATGTAGAGAAGAAGAATGGCCAGTCTGAAGGAGCACACGCCGGTACTCCAGAGGAATTCGGAAGCGAAAAAGACCTCCAGGAGATGTAAGTTCAGAGACCTTCAGGATCATGTGTTTCTTCATTCTGACCACACACCTTGAGCGAAGTAATGATCTTCTCAAGAGGAAGTCGCGTGATGTGAAGACCCAATCCACCATGTACCGCGCCTGAGTGAAATCAGCGACCGTGACGAATCGGAGCTGGAAAATTTAGATGGCTCACCGATTATGAGATCTGCTGCATACCCGATCAAACAAAGCTATAGGATCCATCAGAAGGCTTTAGCTACAAGGCCGTATTGTCACGTACATAGGAGATAAAGCACAAGATGTCGTGAGCCTGCCACTTCCGCTTACGAATTTTTGTGGAGATCATTCGAAGTACAAATGAACCCGTGGCAATGACACAAAGGACCACATTCACCACGATCAGCTTTGCAGCCGGCGCAGTCACGGCTGCCATATCAGCTGTTTGAGCTCAAGTGGGACGAAGTGACTGGAACGATGTAAAAGAACCTATTAATAAAATCTTTACGCAAATAGTCTCAAGAGTAAATAACGACGACTTTTCATTTAGCAGAGAGTAAAGATCACAACTATGAAGACCTGAAAGTAGGTGGTGAGTTCAAATGAGTTGAGAATGGAAAAAAAGACACGGTTTCAGCGGCAAGAGGGTGAGTGTAATTTATTGATACACTCGCCAGTACATGGATTGCAATCATCCAGCTCCCTTGTTTTCAAAGCTGGACGACATACTTATCCTGCACATTGCTTGGGTAGGGAAAGTATGCTGCCGATCCTGGTGAGACCGGATCCAATCGGGCATTTCCCTCCAATTCAAGAATATTCGTTACCCTTGTACTGAGCAAATCTCCCCTGAGGCATAGCACTGACAGGAGCAAGCCTGCATACGGCGCATTTACAGTCGCAGAGAGACAGAAAGATAGCGTTGCATCTGACACGCTATATACTACGTTGCAGGGGTAAATAGTGTTAGTTTTTCGGAGAATCTTGGATCACGCTAGAGACAATGCAGAGCACGCGGACATTATCTACCCCTGCAACGGTAAGGTAGTATCTTGAACAAGCTTAAGACGGGCCGCGGTAACGCTTGGTTGGCTCCCGTTAAGCCCCGCACTGTTTCTTTTCACACCCACTTTCTGTTTTGTGGACTTCTTTCCTCCTCTTCCGCCAACACCCGTCGATCCTTGGTGCCCGTGCTCCAGCTGAGCATAGCTGTGCAGCGACGACCAGAAGATGACGACGATGTGGCACCTGAGCACACCTCGGCGAGGGCGATCCAATGACGCCAACTTCCCTGTAGCCGTGAGTGTCGACTAGCAGCTCAGCTTTGTATTGCATGACTTTTATACCGTCACTATGATCCTACGGATCTGTATTAGTACCGATCTCCGAACAAAGAGGACAGCTGTAAAAAAGAGTGGGGCGACTTGTATCCCATGCGTTCTTGCTGGCGCAGAGTCATCGTTTCACGGCCGTTTACGACATTTGCCATCACCCCCTGCACCGAGAGGCTCCATTGCCCAAATTCGCTAGCGTCTACAATGTCCGACGTTTACACTGAGAACATGGGTCGCAACGCGGCAGAATCCCACAGGTAGCTTACATGGTGTCAAATAGATGTCTGATCCAAACTGACGGAAAGTAAAGATTAGATGAGCAGTTTGAGCTCTTGACTCGGTATAGCTATTCTGCCTTTGACCTGGCCTCAAGCTCTCTGCTGACAAAGTCATTCGAAATGGCATAGCAACATTAGCTACCTCCTCCATCCATCAATCGCCACCAATTTATCTTCCTCTGCCATTGTAGCGGACATCGGGACTGGGACTGGCCTTTTTTTAACGGAACTTGCAAAAGCATACCCCAAGGCAACTCTTCGTGGGTTCGATATTTCCCAAGAACTGTTCCCCGCGCCAGCAAACCTGCCTTGCAATGTGGAGCTTTCGATCATGGACTTCAAACAACCGCCACCACTCAGCGAGCACAGTCGGTACGATGTCGTTCATGTCCGTCTTCTCACGGCAGCAATGAATCCCGTGGACTGGGACGTCGCTGTACGCAACCTCATTCAGCTCCTGAAACCCGGTGGAGCTCTCCAATGGGAGGAATGTAATTTTGCGGATGGGCGGCATTTCAGAGGTAAACTAGGTTGTTCAGTCTCTGCAGCTCGCTTGGTGGGGTCCCTCATGCGCGAGAGCCTTAGAGAAAAATTCTCTTACGGCTGGAGTACACTTCCTACACTTATGGAAGGTGCTGGACTTATCCGCGTGGACGAGGATATCGTGAGCTCGGATAGAGTCGTCGAGACGAGGGAAGCTCTTACTGCCAATGGGATGGTTGCGTCTTTCAATTGGGCAAAGCTCATGTCGAATCGCGGTTTGCTCGACTCTTATCCGATGGATAAGCTCCATGAACTTGAGGACCAAGCCCACAAAGACGTCAGATCTGGATGCTATGTCCGTTTCGATATTCACATCGCTCTCGGATTTAAACCCTTATGAGGTTCGCCCCTAGTGTTGTTTATCGACTCACGATAGCTTCATGCACAGCTAGCGGGTTGATTTCGGATGAAGGGCTACTAGTAGATGCATGTAATGGGTAGAGAATTACTTGATTGCTTACTGAGTGTATGAAGGTAGTAGCTGCGTTAGGTGCTTAAATCTCGGCCTTACAGGGCGGCGGAGTCTGACGTTTATCTTCCAGATACCTTATCAGTACCTTCACCTAATACGACTATTTATCTCCACTGATAACTTATCCGATAATCTATTCAATAACCATTGACTGAAGTTTGCATACTTTCGGGTTGGTTTTAATTGTACCAAGCCATCTTAGCCGTCTTCAGAGATAACCTCTCACCCGAAAGATAAACCTACCTACCTACCTTACCTTGCTTCAAACATCGTGTTTTTCAACTAGGTCTTTACCTTTCTACCTTCTAATAGTACCCGGAAGTTTGTTTTTTTTCCGACCTCAGCTCAATGTTTTGCTTATACGAAACATATGCTCAAAAACATTTCAATCCCGAATCAACATTTTGAATTTGTCTAACTATTGTACGTTTACAGCGTATGAGAAGCATATGCAAAACACGAACTCCGTTCTACTTTGCCGCAATGCGTTCAGAGCGACGTGTGACGGCAGCGACGACGGTGAAGTGCGTTAGCAGTGCATATGCGATGCTTATGCTATGCTTACCTTTGCCCTTGGCACCTGCGGCGGTGTTCTTGGGGTTCTTTGGGCGCTTGCCTGAGGGAGGATCTAAGAAAGATTGTAGCTGTCTTGAGTGATGAACATAACTGCTTCGCATCGGGCTAGAATAATTTCCGGCCCTAGCTCAGCTTTTCCAACCCCTACGAAATGCACCCCCGGCCTTGCATATGCGAGACAAATAAATTTCCGGCCCCTGCTCGGCTATTCCTCCACCCCCCCCCACCAACTGTAACCCCCGGTCGAGCGGAAAACTAGCTTTCATAAGTTGATCAAGCTAAACGATTTTGAGTTAGAGCGTCAAACAAAGCTAACTCAAAGAAGCAAGAATCGATTGTTAAGTTGATTGCAAAATTTCTATCGAGGTTCTAGTACCTGGTAAGGTAGGTACCTACCTAGTAGGTAGTGAACAGGGCGCGGGAAGGTGGATTCATTCAACGGCCCGGCTTCCACGTCAAGTGGCGGGTGCATATGCAGCTACCCAAGGAGGGAAGGTTCGATCCATTTAATAGATGTGTTTTAGGCCGCTGTAGAATATGGCAAAGTCTGCACGAAGGATGGGTCATGGGGCAGTGTACGGAAGTACCTACGGGTCAGAAGAAAAGATCGACATTTCCTGGAGTCTCGGCGCATTAGGTGGGCAGCGTAAGGGGATACTGTAGTATGGCTGCCCGTTGCAATCAGAAACTTGATCCTAGAGGGCTGAAGGACTGAACAAGACAGAACATACAGCATTCATGACGCTAGATTTTCTTTAAGTTTAAGCTCGCTTAGGAGCCCGCCTCATTGAGATTTCTCCTTTCCATGACGGAACAGTCAGATACCCTGGCCGCAGAAACCCTCCTTCCCCGCATCGATCCGCGCAATCCCAGGGACAGGTCCATCAAAGAGCGAATACAAGGTGCACACATCACGTGCGGTCCGACCAAACGAATTTGCATTCGCGCCGACCAATGGCGAAATCAGTCTCGTATGATTATTCGCAGGCGTCGTGTTGGCTGGCCTCAGCACGACACCAACTAGATCTTCCGAGATAAAAGCATTTCCCTTACTATCGAAGCTCAAATCGTCCGTTAAAGTTGAATAATTGGCAAGATCGGAAGGACTGCCAGATGGTTTACCAGTAGAGAGGTCAAGAGGAACTTGGCCGTAGGTGCCTTTGGCTGTATTGGTAAAGTACAATTTCCCGTCATAGATTTTGAGACCATTTATGCCTATATGGGCGAGGCCAGCCGCTCGGCCACTCGTTGTGGGCTCAAGAAGTTCGTTCTGCAATATGGGGGTTGCTGTGCGTTGATGAACGTCGATTAGGTAGAGCGTTCCTGTCTGTGCGTCGCCAGCGATTAAGAGGCCAGCCGGTTTGTTGACCACGTCGAAGCCATCAAGCAGCTGTGCTTGAAGAACATCCACGATCTTACTTGCCTTTAGTGTGTCGCGGATGTCTACCTCAAAAATACTGACGGTACCCTGGAAACCGTAGTCGTCAGGTGCGCCGGTGAAGTTACTGGCAATGATGTAGAAGACATCGGTTTCCAATTCAGTAATCCCGAACAGGCTCGTGTAGCCAGCGAAGCAGTGCAGAATGCCACCGGTCTGGTTGCCGAATGGATCAATCTCTGTTTCATGATTTCCAAGTTAATGAAATGGGCTTCGATAATCCTTAGGATGCATTCCTCGTGAAACATCTCAGGACTCCAGAAACGGTACCGCTGGGGGAAGAATGACTTCTGAAAGACGTACGGTATAATTCTGGCGCTGTGCTGATAGTCACTAAGATCTGACCATTACGTCTGGGTCTAAGATTCTCGACTGAACTCCCGGCAGGGAAATGAAAGAATGGTATGGCTGGTATTGGTAATGCTACAGGTACATGAGCGTCGGAGTGAGCAATTGGCAGGGCTGTACACAAATGACTCGAGAACAAAGCGAGTAAAAAAGCTCGGCCTCGAACGATGTTTCTAAGCATTATTGTGTATATCCCTTGTATAGAAAAATTCCAAGGTTTGTTTCACATCCTGTTGTTGGGATAGAGACGTGTATCAGCGATGATTCTAGGAAATATAATGCCGAAGACAAGCTCGTTATATTCTAAAGCTCAGCTTAGCCCTCGCTGAGCTAGCCTGCCGACGAGTTAACTTCGCTCTTCAGTCACACATGACGGCTGTGATAGCATGACACGGGCCACTCCTCAACATTCCGGATTTGGGGGGTGGATGTCTGCGAGGATGATCCCAAGAGGAGCCACCTGAGGCACAGTAACGGTCAGCAAGGGACAGCTTTAGGCATATGATGTGCTGATAGGAGCGAGCTGGGGAGTGCCCAAGGTACGAGAATTTATGAAACATCATCTTGCCAATCTCGGAAGTGTGAACCTCAATTCGTTTGTCTAACTTAGAATCAAGGAATTCATGCACTGGTCTTTGCAACATCGCGACTTTGAAGCAGAATTGCTACAGCTTTGCGAGCCAAAGCCTCTGCACTCAATCCAGTGATGATTTACAATGCTGAAGCTCAACCCAGACCCGCGAACATGTCTTTACCCCAGGAGCCACACCCAGTAGGTTCTCTATGACCAGGGAATCCCTTTACTCATAAAAGGCATAACGAAAACCAGCGTCATCCAAGCATTCCAGACCTTGAACGTCAGTCGATCATCATCAATGCTCGTAAACAGTAGAGTTCGAGCGACGACGGTGCAAGCTAGGAGCAGACTCAGTGTCAACATCACGGCTCCCCCATTCCAGAACCATGGGCAAACATAACCCCAAAAGACCATAGGAATAGCAATGGTCCACCTCGCTGGCATATCGCCAATGACTAGCGGCACGGTCTTCCGTCCTCTCATGCTATCACCGATTTGATCATACATATCTTGTAAATGCACAGTGGTGAAGATTACTGCGGCAACCACACTGAACCATTGCACCAAGAGTCTCTCAAGTGGCAACGGATAGCCAAGAGCTACCTCCATGGCACCTGAAGTGAAGCATACGTAGCCACCAGCGTTGATCAAGTTCCTCACCAAACAATTGGCATCGCCACCAGTGAAGTTGTTGTACCATGTACCCAAAACTGCCAGACCCACTGACTGCCCGACTCCGCCCGTCAGGAGACTTAGACCCACCGCGAGGGGATAGAGCGCTAACATGAGGTGCTCGGCTTGTCGAGGAGTCATTCGTTGTGACGGGAGTGTTCTCCAAGGCTTATTCATCTGGTCTTCTTCGATGGCAGCAGTATGTTTTTGGTTATTGATAGTGAATGGCAGAAGATTCATCCAGATCCATAAAAGAACCACTGGGAGCCTTCGCACGATTTCGTTGCCCATTGGCTGTCTAAGATCTCTCAGGCCGTAATTCGCAACCCCCAGGGCATTCGTTATTCCGAAGACGAGAGACGGTCCTACGATGGTCTTGAGATCACTGGAGGTGAAAAGCCATAGGCTATAGCAGTGAAATATACCGATTTCGAATAAAGATGCAGTCCGAGGAAGGACGACACTAGAGCTATGATCAGGATCTTTGACATCCAAGAGTCTCATATTTGTGCTAATAAAATCACATGAGCAGCTCGGATGTTGCTTGGTAATAGCCATATAGCAAGCGATATGGATTCAGGATAGCAAACGTCCTTCACGAAGGGTTGTCTTGTAATGCGAAGGAAAGTATGTATAGAAACCTATCTATAAAGTCACCGAGGCTGATATGATGTCCGTTCAGATCTAGTCGTATATGGTTATCATACGGGCCGAGCCAAACTCCTTGAACGGCAACGCTAAGGTCTTGTAAGTCGGCGTGTTCAATGCCAGAACAGGGCACCATCTTTTGTAGCGCATTGATCCGGTGCCGTCACAGCCGATGCCAAAGAGGCAGGGATGGACGCCGGCCGAGGACAATTTGAGACTCAGCTGGACAATACCTCAGGCGTAGGGCTCTGATCCCTCCATCATTGCGGAGACGCAGCCACTAGAAGGTAAAGCTCCGATGATCTGCGGTTCAAAGACCGTTTTTCGGAACATGAAGGATTGAGTGAGATGGCAAAAACGTTTCAGGCCGGTAATACCATGGGGAAAGTCTACACCCTCAGCCAAAATCGACGAAGGATGCATGGGACTAATGCAAGTACATGCCCACCTCGTATAACTGCTCTCAGCCTTGCTGATCGGTGTGCAGGAAGATCCATGTCCGATGGCGTAAATGGCGACCGCTCAACTCACTACCTACTGATCTCCACGCAGTGCCCCAAATCGAATTTTCAGGCCCGGCAGTAGAACTAGGCAAGTTCAGACGACCGCATGATCTGTGGATGTAGCGCGGTCCTGGGGAAAAGCTTCGATAGACGTATTGTTGCCCTTACCAGCAGCAATACGCAAGCTTTATTCCTAACCTTCCTTCATAAGCCATTCTTCGTTCTTCGCTATGATATCGAAGCTTTTGTTCGCGAGCATTGTGGGACTGCTGGCCCACCAGCTGGTGTTCATTCGAGGGGAATGGCACTTATTGGCTCCTACAATTTTCTCTACGCACATCATACTCGCACTGCTTCTCATTGGCGCTAATCTCCAATTCACTGGCAGCACGAAGGGTGGGACCGCTGACGCCCTTGCCTTGATTGCCTGTTATTTAATGTCTCTCTTCACGAGCATTGCAATCTACCGCATCTACTTCCACCAGTTACGCCACTTTCCCGGTCCACGGCTCGCCGCCTTGTCCAAATTATGGCATGTCTGGCAGTGTCGAGATTCCCGCAACCACTTAGTGCTGGAGAAACTGCATCAAGAGTATGGATCATTTGTGCGGACAGGTGAGCATTCTTTACATGCTTTCACAACAGGTTCTTCTGTTACAACGGCTTCTAGGTCCGAGTGAAATCACAATCTTTCATCCCGCGGCATTTGAATCAATGGACGGATCTAAGAGTAATACCACGAGATCTGATTGGTACGACTTGCTTTATCCTCGGGTTTCCTCCGTTTTCACAAGAGATAAATCGTTGCACGATGATAGGAGACGTATTTGGTCTCAATCACTCAGCACAAAAGGTGAGATTCCAACACGAGTACAAGCAGATCGTCTCTCTTTCAGGCGGAACTGAAATTTCTAGCTCTAACGGTTTACGAGCCTCGAATCTTGAGGAAAGTGTCCGGACTTGAAGAGCGCATTGCGCAGGGCAAAGATCGACCTATGCTCGTGAACGACCTTATGCGATGGTTCTCGTTCGACTTAATGGGTGACTTTGCGTTCAGCCAGGACTTCGGCATGATGGAGAAGCGGGAATACCACGCAGCGATCCAAAAGCTGCGGTCCGCTATTACTTTGCTCGGGCCATTCAGCCCGGCCATTTGGATTCCTCGCATGGGCTTTGCATTCATACCAGGGCTGTGGAAGGTCAAAGATTGGTTCGGAATGCTAGCATTCTGCGATAGTTGTATGGAACGTCGTATGAAGGTGAGGCCCTGTCCTGGGTGCGAGCTGGTGCCGCTTTTTACTTATTCTTGTGGTCTTATCCAGACTGAAGTCAAAGAGCGGGATATTGCGTCTTGGTTCATCGAAGATGCGGAAAATAACAAGGGTGACAAAGAGCACCAAAGGTGGCTGAGCGGGGATACTGCTACTGTCGTCGTGGCTGGAAGGTAAATCAGCTGCTTGCAAAAGCCTAAGCTAGTCCAATCGAGACTTTGTATCGTTGCGGTAGACTGACACCTGGACGTTGATTTAGTGATACAACAGCTCCAAGTTTAACGACTCTTCTCTATTTACTTGCTCGCCATCCCAATGATGTCGAAAGAATCCATGAAGAGCTCGCTACCATAGATGTACAGGACGCAAAAGCTCTCGCGACACTTCCTCATCTTAATGGAGCCATCAACGAAGCAATGCGCCTGCTTCCTGCTGTCTTGACATTTGTCACACGGGTCAGTCCGCCGGAGGGAATGGAAGTGGAAGGCACGTTCATTCCGGGCAATATCAAGATTGTGGCACCTCGCTACTCAATTGGAAGACGTAAGCCAATTTTTCTTCTAGAACAGCATGTTTAAGGTAGTCTGAGGGTTATTTTGTTCTTTGAACCGTTGCTTACTTCTAAATGAGAAATAGTCGAATCGGCTTGGGAAGAGCCTCACAGATTCTGCCCAGAGCGTTGGTATAGTTGCCCGCAAATGATACGAGACAAACGAGCATTCGCACCTTTTGGGCTTGGTAAGTAAAATATCTCCTTGGTGACAGGCCGAGTACTGATTGTTGCTGCAGGTCGAACAAGCTGCGTTGGCAAGGCCTTGGCACTTACTGAGATTCGCCTAGTCACAGCAAGATTGCTTTCCACGTTCCGCATCTGCTTTGCGCAGGGTGACAATGGCGAGGCTGTCGAACGCGATATGAGAGACCAACTAACCGGAAACCCGGGTGATTTGAACTTGATCTTCGAGCTGCGCTAGTACAGAGGGTTCGCTTAGTCGAGAGCGAGTGGCTAGTGAAGACTTGACATCGAGTCGAAAGAAAAATTCGCATACGTTGAGCATATGTCTGTTACGGTTGTGGTTCTGACAGTTAAGACTTGCTGCACGCACACGAAGAGTTTTCTTCTTCAACTAAAACCCTTAATTAGAAAGAATTCATATGAACTCATTTATGCTGATCTCGTAACATTAATTTAAGTTCAAACAGATTCTTGCTATCGACGTGTAAACAATATAAAACAAGTTACTTGAATCAAAAGTCGAAAACTCGAAACTTGAAATTCATCATCTACTTTACCTTTGGCGAAGCAAAAATGAGTGCAAATAATGATAAAACCACTTATTGTAATTTAATCAATGAGCACACTGTCATGTTCAATGTATTGTCGAGGTATTTGTTTAATACGAGCATATGAATGAATACGACATGATTAGACAAGGGAAAGGCTCATTAACGTACTGCCTCACTAACCGCATAATTCCGTTCAAATCATAATCTGAATGAACGAAACATGTTGAGTCTCTTCAGCCTAACATGGTCCGTCAACATGGTCACTGAACGAATGTTAACATTTCTAATTTTCTGATGTTTGCATCGATATTGTCATGTGACGTCGAGCATACATCTTTTATGCTATGCTTTGATGCTTTAGGTGCTTGAATCCATACGTCGGTGCTGTACGAACGAAACGTTACGTTCTAATTTCGCTTAATCGCTGTAATCGCTTATAGATAGATGCATTGAGTCGCGAGAGCGTCTTTACATAAACAAGAGCTACGTTTAGTCCTAGAATAAACCGTATAAACACCACATAGTTACCGTAATTTGCACTCATATTGCTCCGTTAAAATATTTGGAAGATATGCTGTCGATCGTCGGAAGGAACAGCGTACGCAGTAGATGGCCCAGAAAAAGTAAGACCATCAAGAGGTCTTGTTGGGTGCGCATCGAGCTCAGCCTCGCGACGCCTTTCAACCGAGTCATCGTAGATTGGCCGGCAGATACGCCATTACAGTATGTTGAGGCCCCAGGTGAACCTTTTGATCCCGGCCTGGCTGCCTGAGACGGTCGGCCACGGAAGGCTGGCTGCATAGTCGGCCTCCTTTTATTTCCCTACTCAATGTCCCACCGTTGTTGACTGTACAGCTTCGCGAATGGTGAGAAGTCAAGATCAAGGCAAGAACGACGTGTATGCTTCTCTCACATATTTGGTAATCGTAACATTTTTTGCAAGTTTCAATAAATGCTTTCGTCGTCGCATTTACGCGCCCTTCCTCGCCTGTCCGTCCTGCAGCTCTCCCTTTGATTGTAGCTTGCGCGTGTCAACTTCTCTCAATATGCCTGCTGGCAACCGGAAGGGTGGTATGGGCTGCTCTTCTGGAGGTCCACAGCCTGAGCTTCTTACTCCAGTACATTGACACCGCACTTTTAAGCAAATGGAGCGCCGAGACCAATAGTCCAAGTGAGTCGGCCATGAACAGTCCCAAAGGCAAAGAAACCAGTCAAGGGGTCGTATCTAGTAAGATGACACCGTGGGAGCATATACGCTTCGGATATTATGCTGTCGTATCGACACGCAACGTCGGTACTCCTTTCGAGATCAGGGGAACCCCTCCGTTCTCGCAGAGAATTCCCAGCTATGTACCATCGAAAAGTATATTCCTCGGCCAGAAGGCATTGCTGCTGCTGTCTTGCTAACTGACCCTCGATGTTTTGACTTTCGCCTCTCGACCGGAGCAGAATACGATTCTTTATCAAAGTGGCAGGATATCTTGAAGGGATCCAGAAAATCTTTCCGTCGAGCAGCTGATCCTTAGATCAACGACCACACTTCGGTTTTGGGTTAGTCTGTATTGCATAATACAAGCTTATATGGGTGCCGTGGCATTTGTGAGTGTAGCCCTGGGCTTCAGCGAAGTTAAGTCCTGGCCTCCCGGATTTGGTCCCGTCACAGGAATTTACACCGTGCGGCGGTTTTGAGGGTAAGCACTTATTTTCTTAGGAAATGGCATGTTGCCTCCATGAAAACTGTCGTAGCCCACACTCTCAAGCTCAATAATTTGCGTGAAAGAATTCAAGACAGAACGGAATGAATGACGCGCAGGGTATTCTGGCACACGTACCAGCAACAACAAAAAAATGTCAAGCCCGGCAAACTTCATCGCTCCCGCGAGGAACGCTGCCAATCAAAGTACGCTCGCTTATTCCTCACTTTTTCTCTTATCCAATCCCGAACAACCAACCCCTGAGCGATGTCGCGCAAGGCCTGAACCGGAACCCGTTCTGGGCGCTATCCGCTTTTCCTGCACGCAAGCCGCGGGTATTGTTGTGGAAAAGATACGGTTCAAGCCATGATGTATCGTTCGATGACCCCGCGACGGGAGGAAAGCCGTGGTACCTCAGTGAGCGCGGTTGCCCTAGTGGGATATATCTGGGTTTTTTTCTTGTTCATGGTATGGTCGACGCCGGGTTTGAATATCTTCGTCGTTGGGTGCAGAGAAGGGGGAAGAGAAGAGGATTCGATCGGGCCTTTCTCGCTTTGCAGAACTTCCGTCAGAGCAAAGCTTGGAAATTGATAGAATCGTACTGGTCGTGTTTGCTGTGGTTTTTGGTTAGAGCCATCGTATATATTAGACAGTCACTCATTATCGCAACACGCATGTAATAATAATAATAATAATAATAATAAATTCATACATTCTTGTGACATCGATTAGGCCGACTCATGAGAGACTCTATGCTATTTGTATCGAGTGAACAAAACTCTCTGAAGTAGAAAACCACTCGCAGTCTATACGACTGCTTCACGCAGTCGAAACAGTGAGTTTTGAGACTATGTATCAAATTTGTTGACGTTGATTGCATGTTAAAGAATGAGTGTTCTAGTCACTTTAAATTGCTTCAAGAGCTTCGTTTTCATCATCATCTTCGCTACTGCTCTGAGATTCTTCGTGATGATGATGATTATTTGATAGTTTGAAAAGTCAGCATCTTGTAGCATTCTTGATCGCAGATGCGATCAGTTCGAGCAGTGCATGAGTACATGCTTCGTCGTCTGATGACTTCATTCGCAGTTGCATCATGAGCTATTCATGCCTGAAATGTTTCTAAAGTGCAGATAAGCATTCAAATCTATGCGTTTGATTCTGATGTGCATTGCAAGAATGCTTTCTGCTTTTTGAAAATCATCATGCATCTTTATCATCTTATTGCTCAGATGCAATCTTTGTGCTGAGATTGCATTAATGTTTGCAACACATTCTTTGTACTTTTCTCATTATTGTTTTCATTGATCTTTGTGATACTGCGTTATTGCGATGCTATTGCTTGTTGAAATCATTATGAAGAAGAAAATGCATCATCTGCATCTTGATTGTATTTTTACATCTTCTTGAATGAAAACATTCAAAAGTATCATTTTCTTGATGATGAATGATCAAGAAATGATGCAAATAACTTTTGTCAAATGAGCGTGTATTAGTTTGCATGTTTATTTGATTTCTTGTGTTCAATTATTGATACAATTGTGTAGCATGATCTTGTTCTGTAGCATGTTCAAATAAACATGTAGCAAGCTTATGTATGTTTTCATCTTTAAAGTTTCAATGCTTACTCTTTTGAATGCTTTTGCTACGTGATGCAGAGTCTGATTCTGAAGTGTTTCTAGTCTGCATTCTTTGCTCAACAATTCATCTTTCTTGTCACGCTGATGTCAGACTGATGCTTTGAATGCAATTTCTGATCTCACTACTGCTGAGTATACTTGTTTCGCTTTTGTGAAGATAGTTTCTCATGTGAAGACTTCAAGATAACTAAGTGTCAGCATTCTTGTGACGTGATTCATATTTATTTGTTGAAGATGCACGTCTCATTGCAGTTTCATGTTCAGTTGCATCTTTAGAACTTGTACATTTGATTTTGATTTAATAACTGAGCTTTCTATTTATATGCTAATCATCATGTCAAATCTCTTTGATTTTCTAGTGAAATGCATAAACTCATACTTTTCTGATGCAAATGTTGCATCATGAGTGCAAACTCATTTCATGCAAACATTGTATGCTTTGCTCAGTGTTCTGCAGATTTCTTCAATGAATCTGTTGTAAACTAAAATGTTAATATTATTTACAAAGTTAAGCACTTCAATTTTAATTTTCAATGCTTTGCATTTTTTAATTAAACTTGCATTGAAGAATAGAAAGAGAATTGATGAAATGAAAAATCTTTGTGATATGTTTGCATTTATCTCGCGCATGTCACTCATTTGTTCATCAAATATTAGCGATGTCTTTCAATCTTCTAGAAAGCTGCGTGTTCATTCAATTATGTAGCTTGATGTTTTTTTCATCTTCAGCGTATGCAAAAGTCTGATGTGTGAGACTCAATTAAATTCTTTGATAATGTTTAAACTTAGCATGAACGCTACGTATTTAATTTTGCAATCTCATACTGTGTGAACTTGATTTATCAGTAAATTTAATGTCAAGATCACGAATCACTTGCGTCTTGTTCTCATTTGAGCATTAAATAACATGCAATGAGTCTTAACTATATTACTTAATCTTTTGATCATAATTGACTTCAGAGCTTTGCTTATGATATCAAGTAAAGCAATGAGTCAATACATCTTTGAATTGATATAATCACTTTTCTTTGATTTGCATAATACTATTATTTAAGTTTTTTTGAACTGCTTTGAATGATATTTGTATGTTATGCATATGTTGAATAAACTTGTCAGTACTGAGATCAGTTCTGCAAGACTCATCTGAAGCACTCTTGTCATGATTTTAGCCTTGTCAGACTCAGTCTTCTAGTCTTGTCAGATTTATTCTCACTTCATCATCTTGACTAGTTTCTATTGAGTCTAACGTCGACTGAGAAACACACATATGTAGTCAGCTTCTTTTCTGTAGCTATCTTTCTTTCTTAGCATTTATCTACTAGTTAAATGACACTCATATGACTCACTCTATGCTGATCTTTAACATTAGATAAATGCTCATCATTTACTACTTTGCTATCGATGAATAAATGATACAAAACAATCTATTCAGTAAGAAAAATTTGCAAGAAATTTTTCAAATTTGCATCATCATTTTAGATTGCAAGAGATTCTTCAATTCTACACTCATTTTCACCATTCTATTCACAAGAAATTCTTCAAATAAAGCACTCAATTATTACCTAAAATTCACAAGAAATTCTTTGAATTTTCACTCATTAAAAAACATCAATTCAAAACATCAATCTCTCATCTATCTTCTTTCATCATGACATGCAACGTCAAGTCAGTTGAACTTTGAACAACTCATCTGCTTAGAAGCACTGTCAATAGAAGAGTTTCACTTCTACTCATCAATGCTTCAGTCGAAGCTGAGAAAGCTGTCATCTCATGAAACATAAACATCGAAGAACAACTGTTTCATTGAGTCAGCAATCAATTCAACAAAGTCATTAATATGCTGAACGAGCTTCGAAGTCAGCGAGACTTGACTTTACAACTCAATGAACATTGACTTCTCATACAAGAAGATCACAAAAAGAGAGTGAAACAACTAGAAGTTGCTTTTGATAAGAACGATAAGCTAGAGAAAAAGATCAATCAGCTACAAGACGAGCGATTGAACTTTAGAGCGAAACAACGTCAAGCTAATCAATCTATGTCTCGTCAAGATACTCAGTCAGCTGAGCAACAAGTCAATCAGAAAGAAGCTCGCTTTCAACGAGAATCTTCTACTCTATCTGATAACAAAAACGAAAATAATCATCACAAGTTTGTTAAGCTTTCGAATTCACTCATCTTTATTGAAACAGATAACTTTATTTGAAAGACATGAAACATCAAAATAGCTGACAAGCTTGATGTCAACGCGAATCATTATTCTACTGAAAAGAATCATATTGTCTATGTGATTTTCAGACTAGAAGATAATGCTGATCAGCAAATCTATGCAAAGCATCATGTTGATGCTTTCTCATTCTATCAATCACTATCAGAGCTACTGAAACATCTGAAAGAAATTTATGAAGATCAGAATTTAATTCAAAAGTGTCATTGCAAATACGTTGCTTTAAAGCAGCTCAATAAGCTCTTCAGCTCTTTCTATTCAGAATTCACTAAAATATTCAGCTTTCTGAACTACGATGATATCACTCTGATGAACAACATTCAGAATAAAATCAACAATCATCTTCAGAACGCGTTGTCAGTTTGTCTCATAGAGTTTAGTTCGCTTGATAAGCTCAAAATCTTTCTTCAAGATGTGAATAACAAACAACAAGTCAATTATCAGCTACGTGACGAGCAGCAAACAGTCAAATCGATAGCAGCTTCGAAAAAACGTTTTGTTTCTTCGTCAACATCAGCTTCAGTCTTAACTACTAGCTATGTTCAACTCACTACTTTTTCCACTCTTGAATTTGAATGATCAAGAATGTCAATCATCTGCTTCAACTGCAAAGCATCGAATCATCTTTCAAAGAACTGTTCTCAGCTAAAGACTAGTACTTTGACATCTCATGCATTCATCTCTCGCCTCAATGAGATCATCATGTTGAAAGAAGAGAAGAAATTATTTACAGAGAAATTGAAGAATGAGGCAAAAAACTAGTGACTTTCATCAAAGACGTGATGAAAGATGTGTTAATTTCTTCAACAATGAGCAGCTCAGATGATCTTTTTGCTTCGAAATCTTTAACTACTGAATGTGTACTATCTAGCAATGAAATTAATTACTCATTAAAGTCATTGATTGACATTGAAGCAGCTGACTATTCGTTCATTGATGAATTAATCGCGCAGAATGTTTGTGATCATTTGCAAATTGAGTCTCTGACTTTGATCAAAGCGAAGTCAATTCGAGAATTCGATGATCATTATGTTAAGAAACTCATTACTCATGTCATTTATTTGAACCTGACTGTTCAAGATCATACAATTGACACAGTTTCTATGTTGATCACTCGATTAAATCAACATCAAATGATTCTTGAAAAAACATGAATGAACAAAATCGACCTAGTAATTGATATGCAAATCGATTTTCTTCGATTTTCGAATTTCACTTCTAGTCAGAAATCGATTGTTCTACTTTTAAGCAACAAGACAATCACGAAGCAGAAGAGTTTAACTTCTACTCAAATACTAAAAAGATTTATCTCTTCTGTCATCACTCAACTCAGCGAGAAGTCATCTTCATACAGTAAAATCATGAAATCATTTAATTCAATCAACTTTGCTTCGTCTTTCAATTCAATGAACATAGCAATGATAGAAGCTGCAGCATATAAATCACTAGTCAAATGATCGAATGTGACTACTTTCGCGATCATCATCACGAAAATCGATCGACTTCTAAAAACAGCTAGAAATAAATCAGAAGACGTAAATCTACAAGAGCTTTCACATGAAGAAATCTTGAAAGAAGTCAAAGCTAAGCTTTCTTTGAAATATCATGACTATCTAGACGTGTTTGATCAAGCAATGACTAATCAACTATTCTCTCTGTTGAGATTGTGCCTAAATCATTCAATCAAAGAGACTTGAGACTGATATGTATGTATTGCTCTTTAGAGATAGCTATAACAAGACATTAAGAATACAGAAGAGAAAGAGTGCAAGCTCTTCTATAAATAATGGCTTGAGACTGCGCTAGGCTCGATACAGATGTGATGTAATATGTCAGATGTGTTTGTCTAAAAGAATGATGAAAGAAATGAATGAAGAAAGTGCTGAACAACGAGAAGAAGTGCTGAGAATGACTCGAAGAGTTCAATAGAGATGCGCTAGGTTCAAACTAGGCATAGCGTCATCTGAACTCTGATCGATTCAGGCATGTTCATAACATTACTTCTCTCTTTGAACATTCATGTTCACATGAATAGAAAAGAAATAAGAGCAAAAAATTCATCGTGTTTTCAATTTAGTGCAACTTATTCAAGTATAGCTTGTGAAATTCGTTCAGAACTTTCTTCGAGTCATCGAATTTTCCTTTATCGACATAGTATCATTCGTCGTCACGATCTATCTCGATTCATTTGATCTTGTATTGTAGTCTTTCTCTATATCGCCTGAAGTTCAATATATTGTCTACTTCTCAGTGCTTTTCATTCTCTTCAATGACTAATGATCTAGAGAGTTCAGAATGTTGTTTCGATAAAAGATTGTTTGATGAAGATCATAGACACTTCGAACTGAACACTGAATGTATATGCTTCATGCTTCTAGATAGCTGAAGACGATAGAAGATCTCAACTTTGACTGTGATTGAATAGAAATCGAGCTGCTTGTCTTTCAAATTCTTGCATGATCTAGTGATTTTGATGTTTTCAAAGACTAACCAAACTTGATCATCTACTTCATAGATGACGTCTCGTCTATGCTTGTTCATCTGAGCTTCAATGATCTGCTTGATCTTTTTCAATTGTTGACGGTCGAAGATAAGAAGCTCGCTCATTCAAGTGACAATGTCATCGATCTTTCTAGCTTCAATACGTTGATGAATCATTTCATAATCAGTCGTATCTGAATCGAAACTCATTCGAGAGTGAAAGTCTTTATTGAAGTAGAAAGAAATCATCAAGATAGTCGAGAACGTATTGAAATTATCACTGAATTTCATCATTGAAAGTCATTTAGCTCAGTCATTCTGCATGTAATTGCAGTAGATTCGAAGTTCGCATTCAACATCTTGATTAGCTCGTTTCGACTGATCATCGATCTCTGAATGATAGACTGTTGATAGATTGACTTTGATCTTCAGTCGTTTGCAAAGACTTTGTCACATGATCAATATGAACTGAAAGTCTCTATTTGAAACGATAGAACTGAGTAGATCATGAAGTCAATAGACGTTTCATAGCATGATTCATACTGTTTCTTCGATTGAGATGTCATTGTCTTCTCAATGACAGAGAACATAGTGACGTTCTTTGAAGAGATGACATATGATCATGCAAATGATGTTATAGTTTTTCGATAGAGATAGCTCAGTGATGAAGTTCATAGCTATATCTTGTCAACGCTGCTGAAGAATCAATAGAGACTGAAGCAAATCATTTGTATCATCTTGAGATGCTTTGCTTCGCTGACAGACATGACAGTTTCAAATGTATTGTTGAATAGTTGCTCGATGATCTGATCAATAGTAAAAGCGTTGAACTAGATCAATCATTCATTTAATATCAGAGTGCAAGGTTGATGATTGATCGTGAATATCTCGAAGCAATTTCGTATGCATTTGTTTCAACACTCATAATAGACTCTTTTTGAATAAAACGTTGTCAATGATTTGACAGTTCTTTAGCTTCGTGTCATGAAGCTTCAGTTCATCTTTGTTCATAACTTGTCGATACTCATTGCATAGTTCATTCTTCTGATTGACTAGATGTACGTGTTGATAGAGATTAGTCTCGTATTCAGATTCGATTTCGAACTCAATCGATAAAACGTCTATTCGATTCGAGGTCAGTATAGTCTGAAAATGATCATCTATGTCTTTAACTGATTCAGAACTATCGATCATTGACATTCTAGTTAAAGCATCGACTTTGATGTTTGTTTTGCCTGATTGAAAGATAATCTGAAAGTTAAACTTCGATAGAATATTCAGATAGTTCGCTTGTTGTCAAGTCAGCTGTTTGTTTTTCATAAAGATCTTCAAAGTCTGATGATCAGTAAACATCTGAATAGATAGCTCAGTACTCTTTAGTTCGAGTCGTCAGTGTTTGAAACATCGAATGATAGCTAGCAATTTCTTGTCATAGATGTGATAATTGCATTCAGCTGAAATCATGCTCTTGCTATAGAAGACTATCGAATGAAGCACACTCTCGTCATCGTACTGAGATAGTATGTCGTCTTTTACATAGTTGAATGCATTGATTTTCAAAATAGCTTAACGTTTGACATCGAAATAACGCAGAACTGAAGTCGAGCAGATCTGCTTCTTTAGATTGTCAAAGACTTCGACGCAGACTTCGTTTCAAACAAAAGACGTGTCTTTTCAAGTCAGCTGAGTGAATGACTTGACTAGTTTCAAAAAGTTCTTGATGAAGCGTCGATAGAAATTGACGAAGTCAACGATGTCTTGTACCTTTTTTAGATTGATAGATGTAGCTCAATTGACTATAGCTTTCACTTTGATAGAGTTCATGCAAAGATCTTGTTCAAATACTATGATTTCTAAGAAGACTGTTTCTTCTACGTTGAATTTGCACTTTCGAATGTCTATCTGCAGATCAGCGTCTCGTAGATGATCTAGTATCATCTTGACATGTTGTCTATGCTTCTTTTGAGTCTTGCTGTATATGAGAATGTCGTCTAAATAAGCTTGGCAGAAGTCATTTAGAAAGTCTCATAGAACATCGTTCATATATTGCTGAAACGAGATCGAATCGTTTGTTAATTCGAATGATAGAATCTTTGATTTGTACGCTTCTAGAGCGATAATGAAGATCGTATAGTTCTCACTATCGAGATGCATACGAAGTTTGTTGAAAGCGAAAATTATATTCAGTTGAATCAGATGCTTGCAGTCAACGATTTTGTCAATCATCTCATCTATGAGCGATAGAGAGTAGCGATTTCTTTTGATAATGACATTGAGCTTTTGATAGTCGACGCAGAAGCGAAGATCGTCATTGATCTTCAGAGCGAATAAAACGAGTGAGAAATATGAGATCTTGCTAGAAGTAATAAAATTCTTTGACAGATTTTCGTTCAGATATTCTTTGATCTTCTGAAGCTTGTAGAGTGACATTCGATAAGCTCGACATCTAGAAGAAGTGACATCGTTAGTGAGCTCTATCTTATGATCATATGAACGATG
>JAABUL010003103.1_pt1 | contig 25457 bp, 1 predicted proteins | sample 5559151 | NCBI WGS metagenome assembly JAABUL01 (sample SAMN10711876, study PRJNA513368) | rock metagenome | isolation source: Antarctica rocks | place: Antarctica: Victoria Land, Pudding Butte sud | reverse complement strand
ATTCGTCTCGGGGACGGGATACAAGGACTTTTCCGCTGCTTGACTTTCGCAGTCTGGACCGCGAGTGAGAGAAGCTTCACGTCGCGTGGGTTCGAGGTTCTCGAGCTCACCATGAGTCGTTCTCTCGATGAGAAAACCTAGTGAAATCCTTGAAATATTAGCTATTCACCACCGCGCGAGACCAATGTAGAACGTATGATACTTTTAAACTTAGCAGTATCTGTCTGCATACTTCGAGTCACGTCAGCCACCCACTCCACTCTTCTCTCAACCTCGCTTTCTTTATACTACGCGCGTATCGACTCATGCCCTGAAAAGCGCTACAGCAGTGAGTCCACTTATATGAGGAATAAGTGCCTAGGGAACCTCCTTTGCACACTCAATTGACCAAGGGGTGGCGCATACGACCCACCTCGAGCAAGACTCCCTTGCGCCGTAACTCCTCCACGCAGCTTTCCCAGCTAACTTCTATCGACCTTTTCGATGTTCGACTTTGCTTGTCATCAAAGTCGCTGCGAATCCCAACGGCTTACCATTGCACTGCAGTCTTCACTGTTCAATCCAAGTTTCATTCGCTGTAATCTAGCGTATAATCCTTAACGATCGATAAGCTCTGAATCGCATCAGCGGCTTCAAGTGATTGAGTCGTGTTTGAGTCGTGGCGTGTTTGAGCAAATCAGACGAGAGAGAGCGAAACAGTAGAGGACTAGAGGTAGCATCTTCCTTGGCGCAAAACGAGAATATGCAGGGCAAGTGTTGCTAATGGCCCCCCTTGCACATGTTGGTTTACGAATCGGTCAAAATGTGAACGCACTTTAAAACAATCCTATTCTGTGTATAGCATATTTCAAGGTAACCACTAGAACCACACCACCCCACTTTGCTTCCACACTACCCCTACTTTGCTCCCACACCATCCTTTCCCACTAAGTCTAATTGGGTAATTTTCAGGGTTCAATAACCTCGTAAACAAACAACATCAACAAAAACAAGAGAAGACGATAAGAAATATATGGTTTTTCGTCTATTTACTATTAAATTCGATGTATCTTCTTATAGATCTCTCGATACAAATTTAAATTTGAAACATATCTTTTCGCATACTTAGAATCGATCTCTATTTGTATCTTTAATTACATTTGAAAACTACTTATATAAATAATCGAAATATCTAAAATATGCTTCTTTGTCGCTATCTCTTTTGCATCTTCTTGTCTATCTTGTTAACAACTCTCTTGTTTATTTTGCTAACTTTGTATAGACAATTGATTGTTAGATATCTAATTAAAGAATAGATTTGAGATTATCTTAAAGATAAATAATGTTTGCTAAGTAGAGTTTGCAAAGATTATTTAATATTAACGCTATAATTGCAAAGATATAATCTATATTTTGTTTAATAAGTCTTGCGAACAATTTTTTAACTTAACAATAGTAGACTTTTGTACGCATAATATATTATTTAAAAGAGTTCTATTTTTAGACAACAATAACAAAAAATTTGAAAATATTTCTTGCACTTTTGTTATATCTTTATTGTCTTTATTGTCTTTTATATAGTTTTTTTGTTCTATTGTTGTCTATCTTGTTTGCAATAACTTTGTAAATCTTTAATAAAAATATATATTCTTTAATTTTAAGATATTGTTGTTTGCTTTATTGTACTATCGCTTTTGTATTTTATAAACATACAATAATTTTATTGTCTTTGTAAACATATTAATGCAAGAAACAATAACAATAGACTTGCTCTTAAGATATTTAAATTGCGCGTTAATTATCTTTAGTGCAAAGAGCGTTATCTAGACAATAAGATTGCGAAATATAAATATATTACAAAGCTTTATCAATAGATATATCTTTATTTTCTTAAACTTTTGCTTATAATTGTAATATTAATCGATAAAAAATTTATTTAGTTTTATATTTACTATTGTATGCAAATTGCTTGCGCAAATAGATATATTAGCAATACAAAGTTTAGCTTGCAATCTTTATTTATTTGTAGAAAATTCAAATTTCTATTTAATCTAATAATAAGCGTTTTTGTTACGCAATAAGAAGATATTATCGAAGTAAAGTATCTTGTCGATAAAGTATTTAGTCTACTTTTTATATTTAAGTTATAAATACTTTTTAAAGTAGTCAAATATGCTCTAATACGCATTTAAATAGTTGTAATATAAAATATTGTAATACTTCTTTAATAATTCTAAGATAGCTATATAGACAACGTTCTTCTACTATCTATAAAACGTCTTCTATTTTTTATTTGTAAAAAAATACTTTTTGCAATTGATTATTACGTTCTAATTAATATATTAAATATATAGAAAATAATTAACGCAATATTCTTTCTTATAAAACACGTGCAAGAGTATTAACAACAAAACTCTATTGTTATCAAATATAACAATTGTAGAATAGAGCAAATTTAGATAATTGTAGAAATATATTAAAGCTTCTATTACTTATATATAGTTATTGTAGTTTTCTTCTTTTATAAAGCAAAATATAGTATAGAAGATAATATTTAAGACAATAATTTTAATAATAATAAAAAGAAGTATTTTATATTTGTTTGTTTTGTAGATACAATTTATAATTAAAACTTTTATATTTAAAGATAACAATTTCTATATATATTTAGATATAAAGAACAAGAACTAAAGCTTATTATTATACTTTTTTTTCTTTAAATCGATATATTAGTCGAATAACTTTGTTAGATACTTTATTAATATTTGCGTAAATATTAAAAAATCTATTGTTATTATCTTAAAAACAATATTTATATTTCAAAAATTTTGCAACTTAAATATAGATTTTTCGAAATTTAAATAGAGATTTTTAAGAGTCGCATTAATTTTGTTGTCTTTTCGCTACTTCTTTTCGAGCTTATATTGTACTTTTAATTTATTTAGAGCTTTTCTTTAATATAGTATAGAGATAGACAACTTTGTAGAAACATAATTGTAATTAAGATATTTAACAATAAATATTTAAATATTTAAATTATGTTTATCTTCAAGATTGTTTTCTAGCTTTGCAATTGCTTCAAACAAATATTCGCAAAAACAATTGCTAGTATTTCAATAATTGTATTTTTGTAATTTGATTTTGCTATTGCAATTGCAATTGATTTAATATTTTATACAAATTTCTTGTTTCGAAATCTTGTTGCAATCTTTGACTATTATATAGTTTTGCATTGTTGTATATTAATTAAATTTCGAAACAAGTAAATTAATCGAGATTCTTTTGTAGTAAATATTAGATAATAACTTTAGCTTTATAGTTATAATTAATATAAATAAGAAAGAAGATAAATAATAGTAACAATAGCAATAGCAATATAAACAAACAACGCGTTAGATTCTAAAAATTACTCGATTAAACTTAGTAGAAAAAAGTAGTGTAAGAGCAAAGTAGAGATAGTATAGAAGCAAAGTAAGATAGTATAATTCTAGTAATTATCTATTTTAACAGTAAAGATATATACGAAGATTATCGAGACAAGAGATACGACGTATCCGAGATTTGTTACTAAGATGCTTATCAACATTCTACAAGTTATTGGATAATCGCTCGATGTTTATTGTATCTACAGTATATACGCGACAATATTCTATAGAGGAATATACTTAAATTGTAACAATGTTTCTTTTTGTAACTATTTCTTTGCGTTGCATTGCAAACAAATCTTATATATAAAAATAATAAAAAGTTGTATATGCAATATAAGTTATTTATACTCTTCTTCTTAACTTATATTTTAGAAGATATCTTAAAAGCTTCTTTGTCGAACAATATTGCTCTTTGCTATAATAGCAAAGATTAGTTATCGAACGCTAAAACTTAAAGCAATAAATAAAACGCTCTAGTTACATTATATAGAGACAACAATAAAAATTGTTTAACAAGAACTAATTTGCAAATAATATTCAATAAAGAAGAATTCAAATTTTCTAAGAACGCAACAAAATTAATTCTTATTGTTTTTTCTTTTCTTTTTAATACTTAATTAACGCTCTTAAAATTGCAATTGTATTTAGCAAAAGTACTATTGCAATTTATATTATCTTTAATCTATTAATATTTTATATTAAATTATAATTGTTACGTGTTGCAATACAACTTAACTTTATTAAAATTAAATCTCTTAAGAGAAATAAAATAAGATTAAGTCTTTCTCTATTTTGCAAATCTAGAACTTGTTACAAGCTATATACTTAGTTCTACTAACTACAATATAAAGCTCTTAACAATATATAGAATATAGTTTGTTAAGAAAGTATTATATAACTAAATTAATAAATTAGTAAGATTAGCAATACTAATTTATTAAGACTATTAATTTAGAAAATTAATAAATTATTAATATTAAAGTTATTAATTTAGTAATTTAATTAATTTATTATATATATATATTTCTTAAACGCAACTTTTTTATAGATTGTATTTAATTTATTTTAAGTTTTAACTTATTATTACAATTACTTAGTTGCAACTCTTATTATCAAATAATTGCTTATATTGTTTAAAGATGTTTACAAATCTCTTCGATAGTTTAATTTGCTCTAATATTTTTGTAAGAAGTATTAGCGTAATAGAACTCTAGATGCGTAATTTTCTTTCTAGCTACTTCTTTACAAATAAATAAACTAATAATTAATATATTGTAAATATTTTGCTTACTTGCGTAAACTTCTATTTATATAAGTTGTTTTACTTAAATATCGAAGATTAATATCTATAATGCAAGACAAATTTGAATAAATTTTAGATTGTATTTGATATGTTATTTATAAGTTAATAAGAGAAGTATTAAATCTATCGCAATTATCTATTAATACTTAGAGTTCTATAGACAAAATATAACTTTTTTCAAGACTAATACTTCTCTTTTGACTTTCTCGAAATTTTATCTTTACAATCTAGAATCTCTTTTTATTAAAGTATTTGAAAATATTATAACAACTATAATTAAATCTTGTTATTTTTTTTTGTTATCTTAAGTTAATCTAAATAAAGTTATATACAATATTAAGTATATTTTTACACTTAATAATACAATATAAATAATAAAAATTTATAAATAAAAGTAATTAGAGATAATATTATTGTTTAAAATCGATTGTTTATAATAATAATTACTTATACTTTTGCAATATCTTCTTCTTATTTATACTCTTTATAACAATATTATTAATTCTATTCTTTTATTTAGATTTTAATTCTGTATCTTTTTCGTCTCTCGATTTCTTTATTGCTCTAATTATCTTGAAAAATACTCTTTTCGAATCTAAAAGTATTTGAAGCTAATTTAATAACTTTGTAAACGTCTTAAATTTTCGGACTCGCTTAAATAGTTGTCTTCTTTACTATATATACTATGTTTAAGACTTTATTAATCTAATCTAGATTAAGAATATTATAAGAGTAGTTCTAATTTCTTAATAAAGATTTATAAGTATTAAAGAGTAAAAATAAACAATTATATTGTTTGCGTAAAAGTTTAAATAAAGATAGCAAAAATTGTTGTAAATAAAAGCGATAAAATGCTAATATTTGTCTCGTAAGTAATTAACAATAAAGAAGAATAAAGAGATTAAATTATAAAAAGTTAAAATAAGTTAAGAGTTTAAATTGAATCAATATTATTTACTTAGAGTCTTACAATAACTAATATAACTTTTAAAGCATATTGTTTCTTTGTAGCTATAAAACTAATCTTATAAACACAAGATATATCGATAAAACAATAAATATTAGTAATAACTCTAATATATTAAAATAAAAAATAATATAGAGAAGACTAGTATCTTTTCTTTCTTAAACAATTATATCTTGCGCTTTTATCTACTTTATAAGCTCTATTACTTATACAATACTATAATCTTACTATAATTTGTATAATAAGTATTATTGTTATATATCAAAATTATTGTTAATATCTATTGTATCGCTTACTTATATATTATTATAATATAGAATTAGCAATTTATTAACTATGTTTGTCGATTAAATTAATGTTTGTTTTAATCTTACTTCATTTTTTGGACTAAATCTTAGCTAGATCTAAGTTAGACTAGATTAAATCTAAATTAATTTTTGCTAGATATAAAGTTTGCAATTTTATATAGTTAATATTGTCTTATTTCTCTTTTTTTGTTTTGTTTTTTGTTTTTTATATTAATCTAGTATAAATTTAAGTTCTATCTAGTTATACAATTTAGATATCTCTTTGAATAGTAATTCTAAGTCTAGTTTTTAATATTACAAAAGATTTATAGTTTTCCCAATACTTTTATATATTGAAATTCAATTCTTAGTTTCTTTTAAATATATTAGTATTTATATAATTTTCAACTTAATAGAGTATTTTAAATATCTATTAGAGATTAAACTAACTATTAAAGAGTTTGTTTAATAAGTTGTTTAAGATTTTATTAAAACTTTTTATTAATTTTAAGAGCTTTAGAATTAAGTACAATTTAATATTAATATTATTTTTGTCTTGTTTGCTTTAAGCTTTTCTTTTTCTACAAAAACAAATTCAATATCTTTTTCTATAATAGTTTAAATTTTTGCTTAAATTGTAAGCAATTAATTTTTTTTATTATATAATTTTTTACAAAATTTGTTGTTTTTGTTGCTTTTAGATTTAAGAAACTTCTTAATATATTATAGTATAAGAAAAATAAAAATTAGATCAATATATAAAAGTAAAATCTTATATAATATATAAATATTAATTACAATTAGTACTTTCTTAATTAAGTTAAAATTATCTATGCGAAGTTATAACTTATTATAGATAAATAGATCTATAATTTTATAGATTAATATCGAATTAATAGTTTCTATATTATTATTTTTTTCGACAAATAATATCGAAATTTGCGTTATTATTGTAACAATTTTTTCGAAGTAGAAGATATATATTTGTATTTTCCCGAAGTTCTAAAGCAAGACTCTATAGACTTTGTTAAATTTTACAATTATTTTCTATTAGAAGAAAAAGCGTTTTTAAATAGAGAATATTTTGTTAATCGATTATATAAAACGCAATATTAGTTACTTTATTTAAGTTGCTATTATATTTTGACAAATTCTTAATAGTAAATAACAATTTATTTTTTAGCAATAGATTTAAGTCTTTATCGAAACTAATAAGAAGTTTCAATAATTTAAATATAGTTAATTTCGTATTATTTGTCAACTATTGTTTTTGTTAAGCAAAAATTTATTCTTACTTAAACTAACAATTTATTAAGATCTTAAGTTATAATTTTAGTTTTTGTTATTTTAATTGTATTTATTGTTTTATAATAATTAACAAATTAATAGATTTAAGTTTTGCTATTACTATTGTTTAAGATAAACTTCTAGATATTTTCGAAATAAAAGAAATCTACAATAAGTAAAAGTTATGCTACTATTATAAATTGCAATATTTAAACAAGAAACTTTTTATTTTTTGTTTTGTTAATCTAAATAATATTATTAACATCGACGAAAATATTTTGTTATTAACAAAAAATATCTAGTTTCTAAACAAAGTTGCGCTTAGAAATTAATATATATATTCTTTTGTTTTCTAGCTTTTTTTTTTTTTTTTTTAAAAAAATTTTTTTTTTTTTAAAAAATTTTTTTTTTTTAAATTTATTTTTTTTTTTTTTTTTTTTTTTTCTTTTTTTTTTTTTTTTTTTTTTTTAATTCTATTAAAGATTCTCGATTAAAATAGCTTTGAACTTATTTAAGTTTAATTCTATTTTTAAGAATAATTATATAGTTGTTTTCTCTATTTTATATCAAGCTTAATTTCGAATTTCTACTATAATTCTTATTAATAACAAAGTCTAAATCTATATTTTTATTGATTAATTTTTCGTATAACAATATAATCTTTTTTTTCTGCTAATTAACTTACTTTTGTAGACTTCGAGAATTTAACAATTAAGCAATCTTAATAGATAACATTATATATATTATCGAAATTATTATAGCTCTCGAAAATTATATCGAGAGACTATTTCTCTATATTATTGAACTTAATTAATACTTTATTATTATAGATTTATTGTAATTTTATTATTATTTTATTAACGCAAACTTCGATTATAATACTTTTACTATTTAATTTTTTTCTTTTGTTTCAAATATTGTTGTCAATCTTTTGTTAAGATTTATAGCATTATTTAAGAAGAAAAGTAATTTTTGTTTTCTAAAAAATTTCAATATATATAAAAGTTTTCAAATTAAGATCTTCTAGTTATTATCTATAATAATTAAGCTTTTTTGTCTTGTTTTAGTTTGTCTTGTTAGAAGATATTTAGTATTATAGTTGTTTGCAAGAAGTAATTTAGTTTTGCTCGAAAAATACAATTTATTTGCAAAAACTATCTAGTTTTTGTTCTATTTTAAAAGAATAATTTAATTCTATTTGCAAGAAGCAATTTAATTCTATTTGTAAGAAGTAGTTTAATTTTGTTTGCAAAAAACAATTTAATTTTACTTGCAAAAAATAATCTAACTATTTCGATTTTAAATTTTACTTAGTTTTGTCTAGTCTAAAGCAAAAATATTTATAGTTGTATTTTTCAAGTTATTCAAAAAAAAAATCTCGAAAATCAAATATTAAAGTTTTTTGTTTTTTAAAATCTTTATTAAACAATATATAAAGCAAATTGAACAATCTTCTATACAATTTAATATACTTAACTTAAAAACTTGTAAATTTAATTGTATTGTTTGTGCAAAGAATACTAAAAAATTTAATATTATTATCTTAATCTAGATTCGAATAAAAAGATAATCTCTTTTAATATATTTCGACGCTATTTTAAGCAATCTTCGCATTAATATTTCTATCTACGTCTATATTGTTCTAATAGCAACTAACTTTGCTTTTACAAGATAGTATTTGTCAATTGTATACTTATATTATTTCTTAATACTTTACAAGTATTGTTTATATCTTAGAGATAATATTTACAGCAATTATATAATAATAGATTAACTAAGCAAAATAATAGCTAGATATAGAATCGCGATTGCAAAAGAATTTCTAAGTACTTAAAATTTTCTCGAAGCACTTATCTATAAATTAATTCTAATTCTTTGTCTACAACTATACTGAAAATATTAGCTTTCTTTTTTCTTCTTCTTTTTTCTAATTATTCTCTTTATACTTTTTTGTCTTTTGTTTTTGTTTTATCTTAATTTATATTGCAACTATTTGTAATCTATATTTAACTTATTATAATTTGTCGCAAAACTCTATATTATATTTTCTAAATAATCTTTACTATATTCTAATTTCTTATTGCAAAGAGCTATATATTTGTATGCAACTATTACAATCAACAATATAAAAAAATAAACACAAAGCGTTAAACTATAAGTTTATACAAGAAGTTTACAAAATTGTATATTAATAGAATAAAAAAATTATAAAGAAAGTATATTAAATATCTCTCTTTTTATACTTTATAGATTCTTTTACTGATTATCGAATCTTTCTAGATATAATAAGTTGATAAATATCGAGTTATATTATATATTTAAGAAGTTATTTGCTAAGAGAATTAACAATTTCTTTTATTAGATATACATTAAATACAAAAATCGACAATTAAATTTGCTAATATTAAAAAAAATCTATAAAATATATTGTTACAAATTTAAATCTTTAATACAAAAGTATAATTTAAATAACAACAAAACAAACAAATTCTTATTAGATATAGAAGATTTCTTTAAGATACTTTGTTGTTATTAAACAATTAATATTAACTTCTTCTTGTACAAATATTAACAAATATAGATTGCTACTCTTTTGTTGTTAATTGCAATTATCGATTCTTGCTCTAAGATATTGTTGAAAATTATCTATAACAATATCAATCTATTTGTATTGCGCAACCAAAAAACAAGTAAAATAATTTAATTTTGTAGTTTTGCTTAAGAAAGATCAAATTACAACAAAAGCAAAAATAACTATAAATAAGAAATTCTTTTTTAACTTTTTAATAATGCTAACTTTAATACAAGAAGATCTATATTTTCTTTGTAAACAACAATTTAATATTTTGCGTAATCTCTTATATTATTGCTCTTGCTTGCAATAACAATATCTTTCGAATACTTAATATTAATTCTCGAGTAATTTTTATACTTAATATATACTCTAGATTGAAATGCTTATCAATCTAGTAATACAAAACAATAAAGAAGAAATTTATCTTTTGCGCAGTTAGCTCTTTAAGCTAAGTAAAAAATAAAGAGTCAAACAAGTTTCTTTTCTACAATTAATATTAAGAATAAGTAAAATATTTAAAAGAAAAAACTAGCTTTGTACAAGTTTTAATTACTTATTGTTTCTATCGAACAACAAGTAATATAATTAACAATAAATCTTAAAAAGTTTAAATTAATTAATAATTAATTAACTAAGATAGACAATTTTAACTTGAATAAAATAATACGCAATTTAGTATTCGATTATATTAATTATATTAATTTTTAATAAAATTATTTCTCTCGAATAATTTGTTACGATATATAAGCAATCTATCGAGATATTATATTACAAGAAAATTTGATTGTTATCTCTTATTAAATAAGTTATATAATTAATTCTTATTTATTTTGCAAATTATTTTCTTAACAATTGTAGTACTTGCAACAAGATATAAGCATTTAAGAGCTATACAAATATTAACAAAGTTTCTACAAACAAATTTGCAAAAAGTTTGAATTTATTTATTAAACAAAGAATTAATCGATTTATAACAAATATTAGCAAATTAAGCAAAATATTAATTGTCTATTTAAAGTAAAAAAGCAAATACTTAAAATTTAATTGTATACAAACTACAACGCAACAACTTTAATATAAGATATATTTGTTTACTTAGCAATTAACAATTCTATATTCTTTTCTATTTAGTTTTGCTTAACTTTAGTAAAATATATTTTCGAAAAATATATATATATTGTCTAGATCTTCTTCGATCTACTATTGTTTATTAAGTGTAATAAGAAACTAAATTAACAAATCTCTATTATTAACAATTTAATTTTGTTGTGTATTTGTTAAAAACAATGTCTTCGAAAATCTTATTAACAAAAAGGGAATAATATTGCTACAAATTTGTTAAATAATACTACTAATATAGAAATTAAATTGGAATGCTTAAATTTCGACGTATTAACTAGATATTATTTTTTATTTCAATATTATTTTTTTCAATATTTATATTATATTAACAATATTATACTATTTTTGTTCGAACAATAATATATCTTTAATAGTATATATTTGTTGCAATATTACTTTAATCAATATTATCAATTTTAGTTTAACTAGAATTGTCTATTTCTTGACAATAAATATATACAATTTGTATTCGAAAGTTTTATATACTTTAAGAATTACGCAACAAAAATTTATAAAATCTATATATTTAACAAATACTAGTATTTATTACTTATTCTTTTAGTATATTAAAATCTATAAATACTATTGCTACTATTAATTATTTTTCTATAATTATAATTATAGTTTATTCTCTTTTTGTTGCGTCTCGCAATAGAATTTATACAATTAATATATTATAAAAGTCTTAACTCGAAAATCTAATTGCTTTAACTAATATTGCTCGACAAATATAAATATCTTCGAAGAATATAGTAGAAAATAAGTTATCTTAAATACGAATTGAACAAAAAACTTTAGTAATTAAAAACTATATTAAGATAGATAGCTTTAATAAAACGCAAATAATTAAGAATTGTTAATCGAGAAATTATAAAAAAGAAAAGAGAATGCAAGCAAAAAAGATAGTACAATAGTAATTCTTAGCGTTTATTTGTTAAAAAGAGATACAACAGAATTACTATATATATAACTTAGAAATATATAAATATTTTGTTTTGTTATTTCTCTTTGTTTTAAACTTTTATTTTAGATTCTAATTAAAACTATTTGTTTATTTGTTCTAACAACTTTGTGTTTAAGTTATATAATATTTTTAGTTAACTTAAATTTTATTTAATTCTATTAATTATCAATCAAAATAAGTTTGTATTGCGAGAGAATACTTAAAATCTTAAATACTAATAATTTTTTAATTGTTTAAGAGAGAAAACTTTTTAAGACTTCTAAATTAAGCAATAGATAAAGTATATTTTAAAACAATAATTTTATTAAGTTTATAGATATAATAGATTTGCTATCGAAAGATTATCTTAATTTTTTTTGCAAATTAGTTTAAGACTTTAAAGATATTAAAACAAAAATTAGAGATAAAACTTTTAGTAGTTTTTTTTAAAAAACAATTATTAACAATTTTAGATATAATAACTAATCGCGTCGGGTCGGATCACCAAGTTCGGGTCGAGTACTCGACTTAAATCGGATTGAATCGATTTCAAAAGTTAAAATCGAAAAGTCAATTTAATTCCTAATGTTGGAATTAACAATTTGGGTCGATTCCTAAAGTTAGAATTGAAACCCGACTCGAAAAAATCGACTCAAATTGCCAAGACTACTATTTTTAGTAATTTATTTTATTTTTAGTATTAATTTAATTAATAATTTAATAGAAATAATTAATCTATTTAATTTAATTAATAAATAAATATAGTAGATTATTTTTATATTATGTATTACTATTGTATATTATTTAAAAAATAATTAAAAATCTAAATTTAAACTTATTTTATACTATTTTTAGTATTCTTGACGTTCCTGACAATTCGATTCGATTCCTAATATTAAAATCAAGAATCGAGTCAAGTCGAGTCGATTCAATTTCAAAATAATAGAAATCGAATCGGGTTTCGAGTCGATTTCTAATATTGAAATTGTTGAATCGAGTCGATTTCAAAAGTTGGAATCGAAATTCGATCTAACAATCAGTCTACGAATTAAGCTTATATAAAGATTAACAACTATACTTAATATAATAGCTATTATTTAATTATATTAGATAGCAGAATAAGCTATTTGTTTAGCTGCTTTAACTGTAGATATACTTTGACAATTAGAATCTATAATTTAAACTTCTACGAGAACTAAACTCTTGCAATCTCGAATAACTTCTCGAGCTATAGACTAATCGTTCGGGTCGGTTTTTCTCCAAAATCTATAACTCGACCCGAAAGTTATATCTAATTAGATCAAGTTTTAACCTAATATAGTTAGTATTTTTATAATTTATGCAATTTGGTTCCAACTATTAGAATCGAACAATTAGTCTATCGAGCTAATAGTAGACAAGCTAGACTTTAATTATACAATCAGAATATTGTGCAACTACAATTTGATAGAAGTAAACAAATTCTATAAAGTAAGCAAATTTAAGTTAAAGAGATATAAAATATATAGTTGTATTTACTCGTAAACAATTTATATACTAAATTAAGAATAGAATCTCGAGACAACTAATCTTGTAATAGAGTATACCGAATTGCACGTATTAGACAAAAATACGCATAAATTGTAAAAAACTCGACAACAACTTATACAATATACAACTAGATATAATAAGTATATAATCAATAATACAATAAAGAATAAAGACAAAGAATAGACTTTATACAATCTTAGAGATATATTTTTCAAAGTAGAAAGACTTAATAAGATTGAGACAATATATTAGCGTATATTGCAAAACAAAGAAAAGATACTTAATCTTAATTATATATTAATACTTAATACAATTAATAACTTAAGCAATCTCTATTAATATCTAGAAAAACTTAACAAGATCGAAACAATATTTCAATATATATTGCAAAATACAAAAAAAATACTTAATTCTAAATATATATTAATATTTAATACAATTAACAATCTAGATAATCTCTATATATATTTAGGAAGACTTAACAGAATTAAGATAATATTTTAGTATATATTGTAAAATATAAAAAAGATATTCGATCTCAAATATATATTAATACTTAATACAATTAATAACTTAAGTAATCTCTATAACTATCTAAAAAAAATTAACAAAATTAAGACAATACTTTAATATATATTAAAAGATATAAAAAGAATACTTAAATCTAAATATATATTAATATTTAATACAATTAATAGTTTAAGCAATCTCTATAAAAATCTAAAAAAAATTAACAAGATTAGAACAATATAAAAAAGATATTCGATCTTAAATATATATTAATATTCGATATAATTAACAATTTAAGCAATCTCTATAGAAATTTAAGAAAATTCGACAAAATTAAAACAATATATTAACATATATTGCAAAATACAAAAAAGACATTTAATCTTAAATATATATTAATACTTAATACAATTAATAATTTAAATAATCTCTATAAATATTTAAGAAGATTTAACAAGATTAAAACAATATATTAATATATATTGCAAAACAAAGAAAAAGTACTTAATCTTAATTATATATTAATACTTTATATAATTAATAACTTAAGTAATTTATATTAAGATCTAGAAAAGCTTAACAAAATTAAGACAATATATTAATATATATTGCAAAATACAAAAAAAAAAAAAAAAATCAAATATATATTAATACTTAATACAATTAATAACTTAAGTAATCTCTACAAATATTTAAGAAAACTTAATAAAATTAAAACAATATATTAATATACACTATAAGACAAAAAAAAGTATTTAATCTTAATTATATATTAATACTTTGTACAATTAATAACTTAAATAATATATATTAATATCTAAGAAAGTTTAATAAGATTAAAACAATATATTAATATATATTGCAAAGCAAAGAAAAAATATTTAATCTTAATTATATATTAATATTTTATACAATTAATAACTTAAGCAATCTATATTAAGATCTAAAAAAAACTTAATAAGATTAAAACAATATATTAATATATATTGCAAAATACAAAAAAGATATTTAATTCTAATTATATATTAATACTTTGTATAATTAACAACTTAAACAATCTTTATTAAAATCTAGAAAAACTTAACAAGATTAAAACAATATATTAATATATATTGCAAAAAAAAGAAAAGAAATTTAATCTTAATTATATATTAATATTTTGTACAATTAATAACTTAAGCAATTTCTATTAATATTTGAAAAAGCTTAATAAAATTAAAACAGATTTTAATATAAGTTGCAAGATAGAGAAAGAATACTTAATCTTAATTATATATTAATATTTTGTACAATTAACAATTTAAGCAATCTATATTAAGATTTAGAAAAGCTTAACAAAATTAAGATAATATATTAACATATATTGCAAGATAAAGAAAAGATATTTAATCTTAATTATATATTAATACTTTGTATAATTAATAACTTAAATAATCTTTATTAATATCTTAAAAAGCTTAACAATATTAAAACAATATTTTAATATAAGTTGCAAGATAGAGAAAAGATATTTAATTCTAATTATATATTAATACTTAATATAATTAATAACTTAGACAATCTATATTAAGATCTAGAAAAGCTTAATAAGATTAAGACAATATATTAGTATATATTGCAAAACTACAAGAAAGCTATAGATTATAAAGCAATAAAAATATATATTTCGACGCTAAATACTTGTTAAGATCTTGCTGCGCTATATACTTATATTGTAAGAAAAAAAATATTAGAGAAATTCTATTTAAGCGCTCTATATAAGACTAGAATAGTTTTCGAACAAAAAAATAATTAATATTAACAAATTAGTGTTACTTTAAAAGCTCTATATAACATTAAATAATTATATCAATCAATTATATATCTAAAGTACTTCGAATATATAGCTTTAACTTTAAATATAGACAAGTAATATATATTAAGTAGCGCACTTAAGATATATATAATATTGTATCTTATCTTAACTCTCGAAACAAATAGATATTTATATAGCAAATATATTTATTTATTTATCTATTTATTAATAAAGTATATTAAGTTGTTATAGTTATTTGAGAGATATATAACAAACGTTAAAAGATATTATTAATACTTCCTAATATTGTATAATTGTAGTTGCTATATTATTGCGTCAAAAACGCAATATCTTCTAATTTTCTATTATATATTAATAGCTTACAAAATATTGTATTAGTTTTTATCAACTATTTTACGTTAAAGTTAAAGAATAGAGCAATAATTTCTTTGTCTCTCTATCTTAACTAATTGTTTCGCAATTTCTATTTTACTTTTTCGCGTCTTTTTAGTCGATGCTATCGCTAGTATAGAGCTTTTATGCTTTTTACTAAACTTGTCTCTTATAATAAGAGCTTCTTTCGTATTGCGCTTTGCTTGTATCTCGACAATATTCTTGTAGCTTATTATTTTCGTCTTTTCAATTAGTTTTGATTGCGTCGATTGACAACAATTGCTTTTATTATTCTGCTCGAATAAAAGTTAATTCTTATTAAGAAAAAGCGTATATTTATGTTACAACTCTAGCTTGTTACAGTCTAGTATATATTCTACGAAGTAGTATGTAGCACCAAGTACAATTATCTATATGCTCGAAATACTCGATAGACGAGCAAGACAAGCAAGATAGTAGAAAAGAATTTTGTTTACTATATAGATCTCGAACACAACTTTCTTATAAATTGTGTTTATCTTATTATAAGTTTCGACTTATTGTTATTGCTATATTAAGCTGCAATCTCTTGTTACCAAGTAATTGCTTCTATTGTCTAAAGATATCTACAAATCTCTTTAAATAGTATTAACTATTCTAATATTCTAAGTTTTAGATAGCAGTATAACAATTTAGCAAAGAATATTTAAGCAATATTGATTAACTTTTGTAGATGCTATTTGCTTAACTTATTAAGCGTATAGATATTTTATTCGATTAGACTACGTAGCAAAGCAAAAACTTTTGCAGTTTTAAGTATTTAAATTATTTTATCTTGCACACAAGATTCTATCTTTGTCTTATCTTTCTAAGAAATATATTTTAATATTGACTTCTAGATATTGTTAAGTATTCTATTTAAATTAAACAAACGTAGATTTGTTCTCGACTATTCTATTTTAATATTTCGAAAAGTAAGCGCTTTTTTCGTGCAAAGCTATAGAGAGACGTAAAATATTGTTTGTCAATTGTATTTGTATCTTCTCGATACAATTGTTTAATCTCTTTATAATATATAGTCTTCAATAGATTAAAGACTTCGATATTATAGAACTAAAACTTATAAGAGATATATAACAAAATACAACAAAGAATAATATTGCTCTTAAAACAATATTATATAATCTCGAGTAACTTGTAAGTATCGAAGTTGTTACGAATAAGAATTTGCGATTTTTAATTTGTTTGTGCTTTAATTTGAAAATCAAATATATGTTTAATCTACTTTAAGTTAATTTTAAAGTTAATATATTTAGATTAAAAGTATATATAATATTATTTAGAAGTAATATATATAATTTAGTTGCTTCGATAAGTTACGACTAGTTAGATAATTATTAAAAGAAAAGATCTATTGTTCGCAAATATATATTCGATTGCAGTTACTATTTTTTGTTTAATATTTGTCTCTTAATAAGTTTGTTTATTATTCTTATTTACTAAGACTTTAATAGAGTTAAGTATAGTTAATATAATTCTTGTTTTGTCTATATTGTAGATATTCTCTAGTATAATAACTAAATCTTGTAGTTTCTTTTCGATTATCTTAAACTAGTGTATAATCTTCTTATAGATATTATTATCTTGTTAATTCTAATCTAATACTTTAACTTGTTTTAGATTAAGTTTAAAATAACATTTGTAGAAGATCTAAAATTAATTCTTGCTAAAAAACTTAATTACTTCGTCTTTGTGAATTGAGAAAGCTTAAAAGACAAAGAAGCGCTAATATACAATAATTAGCGCTAGCGAACGTAGATACTTTATCGAAATAGAAAAACATATATAACAAGTACTCAACAAGAGTTTTTTCTTTTAATAAAATAAAATGTTGTTATTGTTGTTGTATCTTCTTTGTTTTGAACAATTGTTTATAGATATAATATTGTAATATAGTGCAAAAACAATCTTTCTCTTCTAATAAAACAATATAGCTTTTAGATTTTGTTAAGTTTAGACTTTAAGATAAAATAATACTAGCTCTATTTATTCTATTATAATTATAACAAAGATTAATAAGTTGCAAGTTACTATATTAGATCTTAAGAGTTGCAAATACATTGCAAAGACTACTAAAGAAACTTATAAGATCTTATCAAATTGTAATTGATTAGCTCTAGTAAGTTGCGCATAATAGATTGTAAAATACAAAGTTTATTATTACGCTAAAATTCTCAATATTAAGACTAATAGTTTTTTGTATTTTCTCTCTCTTTACTACTTATAAATAGAGCTAAACGTTAACAAAGTCTATTGTAAGAACTATCTTAGATAGTCTCTTAAATCTATATATTTAAAAGCTAAATTATTTCTGCTAATTAAATTATAGCAAAGAAATTACAACTTCAATACTGTCTTGCGTTTCTAAATCAATCGATTCAAAAAAAAAATAAGTTATATATAACTTCGTTATTAAAGAACAAGATATATTAAACAAAGACTAAAAATTGTAGAGATATTAGTTGCAAAACTATTTGCGAACAAAAGTAAATATAAATTACTAATTAGTCTAAGTATCTTTGTTATCCAAGATTTTTCGCAGTACTAAAAGAAAGATTACACTTTGTATTTGTTTATATTTAAAATATTGTTCGAAAAAGAAGAATAAAGAGTTTTTGTAACTCTTGTTTTTGTAACTTCTTTAAATCTCTAATATTTTTGCTTTATTACAAAACAACTAGAAAGCTTAACTCTATAAAAACTCTTTGCAAGACAAATAATATATAGAATTTGTTTTTTGCCAAAATTTGTAATAATTGTCGAGAAAGCAAACTTTACTATATATGTAATTTTCTCTTAACTTTCTTAAGATTGCTATATATAATATTGCTTATATTGCAAAATATATTAAGATACAATATTAGAGTTCTTAATATTTAACTATTTTCAAAAAGTTTAACTAAATAAGATTTCTTGTTTAACGTATTTTTTGCTATAGATTTGTAAAGAACTTTACAAACAATATAATTAAAGTTTTTAAACAATAAATTAATAGATAACAAGTACAATATTCTCTATATTCGAGTTAACTTAAAATTAATATAGTTAATTTGTATATACAATTTTTAATATAGTAAGAAACTATTGTTTGTAATTGATCGATCGATAAATATAATATCTTTTGTTTCTATAAATAATTATTGCAATATTTGTATAATACAATTATATTAACTAATTTGTCTTCTTTATTAAGTTTGATTTTCTTTTAATAAATTGTTATATTTTGACTTTTGTTATATAAAATATACTATATAGATATTGTTACAATTAGACAAGAACAAAATAAAAAATAGATTATTATAAAAGTTTAAGCAATCGAATAAAAATATTTTTGTTTTATATATATAGATAAATATAGAGACTTTTAATACTTATTTTTTAAAATTAGTTTTTAATACTTATTTTTAGAAGTTAATTCTAGTTTCTTTTATTTTGATTTTTTTACTATTTCTAAATACTTTATTTCCAAATACTTTTTTTTATTAAAATTTCTCTTTTTAGTCTCTATTAATTTTAGAGATTTGTTGAAGATTCTAATATTTGTATTAGAACAAATATTGTTTCGAACAATTCTTGCTTCTAATAGATTTAAATTTATATATTAATTGTTCTATATTCTTAAGTTCTCTTAGATACGTACTTGTTAATATCTTTTATATTTAATTATTCTTTAATTTTATCTTAAGTCTAGAGCAATAGCAATCTAGAAAATTATTAACAAATCTAACAATATAATATTTATTATAATAGTTATAATATTTATTCTAAGATATATAATATTAATCTAACAATTCTTCTATCTATAGTCGAAAATTTTTAAAGATTTAATTAAGATTTAATTAAGAATTTTTAGTTAAATTTGCAAAAAAATTATTTTAAACTTGTATTAAGCTAGATATATTGCTTTAAATCTTTTGCAATAATACTAGAACTATTGTTGTTTTATAACTTATTAGAATATATTAGATTTTTTATTGTTAATTGTATAATTTTATATATTCTTAATATATATATATATTCTTAATAAATATACTAAACTAGAAATTTTAAATAAAAATTAATATATTTTGTAAAGTTATAATTACAATAAAAGTTAACAAATTCTTTTTATATAAATAAATATATAATATTTTTTTAATAATAGCAAATTTATAAAGAAAAATAAATTCTAAATTAAACTCTAAAATATTGTTTTTACTATTAGTAACAAATTTATTAACTAGTATTAATTATTGTTGCCTATATTGCAAATCTTTCTTAAATATTTGTTTTATATATTTGTAATTCTAAGAAATTCGATTTATATATAATAAATTTTGCACAACTATATTTAGTATATTATATTGCAATATTTCTCTTTTGTAATATTTTTTTGGTTTCTAACACAATATATAAAGTATTATAGATATATCTTTTTTTAAAGATATATAATTGATAACTTAAAATAACAATACTAGACAATATAAATTAATTTCTATTTATAAGTTTATTATTAACAAAAAGAGTTTTTAAATTTTTTTTTAAAACAAATACAATATAGAATACAAAAGATTGCTAGCATTAATTATATAATTTTTATTAATATATTTTATTTATAAGTTGTTGTAAAGTTCGATTTTAAACTCTAATATTAACAACTTAATAATAATAATATTTGTTAAATAAATTTTTGCTAATTTTTACTTAATAGTACTTTTTAGATTATTAATAATTAGAACAAGTTGCTATTATATATATTGTAATATTTTTAAACTTATATTAAATACTTGTAGTAAAAGTTAAAAAAATTACAATTTTGCAAATCTAGACTTACAAACTTATTAGATTTGCAAGTTAAAAATTCTAAAAAAATCTATCTAATAGTTCTACGTAGATTTCTATCTAAAACAATTGTAAATTAATTAAATATTACAATATTAAGTAACTATTTGTTTTATATTTGTTTTAACAATAGTTATTACGCTTTTTCTATTGTAATAGTCTAATATTAATTTAGTTATATCTTTCGATCTTTTATTTTAGATAAATTTAATGCTATAAATAATTTTATTTAAAATAGATTTTAATTCTCTCTCTTTGTTTTTTTTCTAGTATTTAAACTATAATTGTCTCTATAGTATTTGCTATTCTCTATATACTAGAGATTATATATTAATTTAAAGAAGCAAAAACAAAATTAACCCTATCTATAAATTTCGATATAATAAGTCTCTAAATATTATATTTGTTATATCTATTATAAAATATTGTTTTAAAGATAGTTAATATCTAAAGACTATATATCTAAAATATCTAAAATATAATTTCGACTAAATATAAGTCTTAAGATATATATTGTCTTAAGTTAAGTATTTGCAAATATAATATATTCTAAAATTTATATTTTAAAACAATTAACGTTTGAAGATAAACAACATTTTAAAATATATATTTAAAAATATATTTAATCTAGAAATAATTGTTTTAAGATATTATTTATTTTTGAATACTTGTATCTAAATATTATTAATTACAAGATATTTATTTAAGATTATTTATTATCTTTAGATATTTGTTGTTTTTAGATTTAAGATACTATTAAAACTAGACTAATTGTCGGAAATCGAATCTTGGCACTTAATGTTAAGATTCGATTTCTAAGCAAGAAAATTAAAATCGAATTACGTGCATAATACTATATTAAGTATACTAGTATACTATATATAGTAATTCGGTTCTAGGCTAAAATTCGGGTCGGATTTTGATTTCAAAAGTCGGAATTAAAATTCGACTCGACAATCAATCTAATTAAAACTTGTTAAAGTTAATTGTTAATTAAATAATATACTATCTACAATTATATATAGCTAATAACTAGATATTATTAATAGTTAAATTTATTAAATTTCTATTAATTAATATTAATTTCTATAAGTTTTAAGATATTATTAGTTTCTAAATAAGTTATAGTTGTTCTCTATTTTAAGACTTCTTTTATATATATTTAAGTATTCTAAATTATCTATAGCGTCAACAACTTAGATTTTATTTTAAAAATTAAAAAAAAATTCGAAATAATTAGTTAGTTTTTGTTATCTAATACTATATATAGTAAATATCTATTAATTTATTACTATTGTACTTATTTGTCTTTAGACTAATATTTTAACTTTAATAATTCTACTCTATTATTTAAATTGTTTTGTACAATATTTTGTAAATTGTTTTTTTATTTAATAGTTCTAGATACTATTTACGATTAGTTGTAAGAAATAGGATATTTAGAAATATTATCTATTACTAGTATTTTTGCTATTCTCTCTTGTATATATCTAGTCTTTTGCGCAATTTTAATATCTTTGTTTGTATATTTTGTATATCTTTTATTTATTTTAACTCGAAAAATTCTCGATACGTTTGCAAAGACTTAAAAAACAATATTATAATAATTAAAAAAAACTTTTTCTTTTTAGATAGATTAAGAAGATCGAAATAAAGAGAATCTATATTGTAGATTAGCAATAATAATAAAAATATTAGCTATATATTATCTTATCTAGATTGTCGCTCTTTAAAATATTATTTAGCAATAATTGTATTACAAAAGCAATTTCTATTATTAATAAATCTTCTATTAAAACGCGTTTATTTTTGAATTATATTTGTCGATTTGCTATATTTGTTAAATTATACAAATTTAATATATATATATCTTTCGAGTCTAATAATTATAGATTAGTTGCTAAAGATATAGTAAAAACGTAACTATATTAAAGTTAATAGCAACTAAAAGAATATTCTTTTATTTATCTATTAAAATACTAATTTTATATAATTTACTAAATAGTATCTAGCAAAAAACAAATATTTTATTTCTTTTATTGATCTAAGTATAATACAAAAGTTTCTAAATTAATTTTTAACAAAATTTTATAAAAAAACTTAGTTAATTTTGCTCTTTAAGTAATTATAAAACTATTACAAATAAATAGCTTTGCAAAAAGAATTAGAAATTTATAAAAAAAAATTACAAGTTAATATATTGTTCGACTTTAATTTTTAATAATCGAAAAAAAAAGTTCTAATTTTAATTAAATTTGCGATATAAGCTACAAAAACTTAAGTACAATTGTAACAAAAAGTTTTGTTCTATTATAGAATACTTATATATTAAATTATTAATATAAAAAAAAATTCGACTAAGATATAGATATATATACAAAGAAATAGCAATTTCGATAATAGATAATATTATATTAAGTAGACAAAAAGTACAATTAGTATTTAATATATACAAAGAAAGATTTTGTAAAAGAATTTATATAGAAAAAAATAAAAGAATAATATAAATAAATATAATAATAATCTTGTCTATATACAATTAGTATTATATAATATAAATAATAGCAAAATTATTCTTATTTTGTAGAAATACTTTAATACTTTTAGTAAAAACAAAGTTTGCTAAATTGCAATAATTAGAATATAAAATAGCAATAATACAAATAATATTAAATTTATTAAACAATAAATACAATAATATATATTTAAATAAAAGTCGAATACATTAATTAAAAAACTAAAAAAAAAAATTAATAAAAAATAAATTATATTAACTAGCAATAGATTTTTTGCTCGAAAACTAGTTTTTAACAATATAAAAACTCTAAAGTTAAGACAAAATATATTAAGAGTAATATAAATTAGTTAAACAAAAATATTGTTTCGAATTTACAAACTTAAAAGTTAATAACAATAAAAAAAGTACAAATAAATAAAATACTTAAATCCAAAAAAAACAATTCTTATTTGTATTTTTTGTAAAAGAAAATTAATAATAACAAAAATTAGAAAGAAGTTGTTTGCTATTGTAGTATAGATCTAGAAAATATCTATAGAAAATATATAAAAAGAGAAGACAAATAATAGTACTTTCTAAAAAAAATTAAAGAAAATAGAAGTAAAGAAAAAGAAAAGAGAGAGAGAGAGAAAGAGAGAAAAAGAAAAAGAGAGAAAAAGAGAGAGAGAAAAAGAAATTAAAAAAATATAGAAAATAATAAAGTAATAGAATTAGATAGAAAGCAAGAGAACGTCTAGCGCTTTTAATAGATTAAAAAAGAGAGAAGCTAAAAATAGAAATCAATTTTGACAAAGAATTAATTTTAGAATATTTAGAAATAGACAATAGAACAAGTATACAAAAATTAGATTAAACAATTTAACAAATCTACAATATAGAATAATATAATATAATATTTGCAAAATCTATTTATCTTGCTAAGTTATAGAATTTGTAGACAAATATTTTAGTTTAATTAACTATTTATTTAAGTGAATTTTTTTGTTAATTATATTAAAGCAAGCAATACTAAACATATTAGATTATAATTGCACAAATAGATATCTAACTTATTGTTATTTATTTTTTTGTTAAATCAACAAATATTGTTGTTAATAGAAATTCGATAGCAATAAAGTTGAAAAATTAACAATTAAAATTCTCGATTTCTATAACTTTGTTTTTTTAACGTATTTTTGTATTAACTTTATTATAATTTTGTTTAATACTTTTATATCTCGAATGTTAAGATTGCGTAAAAAAGCAATATAGCAATATTATTCTTAATCTGCTATTAATTTAGATTAATAAAGTTCTATATTATTAATAATAATAAAGTATTGATCTTAATATTTAAAAAAATATTTAAAAAAATATTTAAGCAACTTAAAGATTTATATTCTAGCTTTTGTAAAACAAAATAAACAAAAGATTTAAATATCTATTATAATTAATATATATTTTGTAACTTTATATTTGTTTAGTTTATTTGTTTTAATATAGCAATTAGTTTTTGTTTGTTAAAATAGAAAGAAAATACAATACTTTATATAAGAAAAATAGCTATATATTTAAGAACAATATAATATAAATTCTTAAAACAAAATTTTTGTAAAATACTAAAAATATAGTTGTATTAAATATTGTAAAATATCTTAAATTCTATCTAGAAATTCGAAATTGTTGCAAAACTTTTTACAAAAATATATTTTTAAAGATTTTTTTTCTAAATAGCAATATATACAAAGTTATTATATTTAAATTAGAAAATCTTCGAATAACTATTTTACAATAATTTGTTTTTTATTTTTTTGTATTTAATATAGATTTCTAATTTATTGTCAATTATTTTTAACAAAAAAAGCAATCTCTTTTTTTAAATTTTTTTTTTTAAAATTTAGCAATTTTGCAATCTTTGTTGCTATTTTGTAATATAATTTGTAAACTTTAAAAGCAAAATAAAATATTTTAGCTTTGTTAA
>JAABUL010003102.1_pt1 | contig 25458 bp, 4 predicted proteins | sample 5559151 | NCBI WGS metagenome assembly JAABUL01 (sample SAMN10711876, study PRJNA513368) | rock metagenome | isolation source: Antarctica rocks | place: Antarctica: Victoria Land, Pudding Butte sud | reverse complement strand
AATTTAAATTTAATAATATACAATTTTTGCTCTAGTTAAAGATTAATCTTTGTTAACAAAAAATTAATATATATAGTATCTATTGTTCTTTCAAATTATAAAAACAATATTTGTTTAATACAATTGTGCAAACTAGTTTGTTCTACAAATTAAGCTTTTTTTTTAATATATAAATTGTTAATTATAGTTTTTGTTTGTAAAGTAATATATAGTAATTTTTAAATCTTAAATTGTTAATTGTCTTATTGTATCTTGCTTTATTTTCAAATTTATACTTAGATTATTGTTGCAAGATATCTTGCGCCAAAATTGACACATTATAATTGACGCGCTATAATTGACGCGCCAATATTGACACGCCAGAATTGCAAAATTCAAGTATTAAGATTTTTCGAATTGTTTTCTTGCTAGTAGATTTTAAACATAATTGTTATTTTCTTCTTTCGATAATTATAAGTTTCGAATATCGATCTTGTTTCTTTAAATTAAAACTAAAATATTTGGACATTAGATCTATATAAGATTTGCTAATAATTTATTTACTTATAAATTGGCGATATTTCTTTTATAATTAGACTAACTGTTCGGTTCCAACAGTTGGAACCGAATTGCATAAATTATGAAAATACTAACTATATTAGGTTAAAACTTGGCCTAATTAGATATAACTTTCGGGTCGGATTATAGATTTTGGGGAAAAACCGATCCGAACGATCAGTCTATTTATAATGCAACTTAGAATAAAAAGCTATACAATATATTAATACTTTTCTATAAACAACGCGCACAAAATAAGCTTTAATTAGATTATATTGTATAGAAGTTTTAAAGAAAAGTTACAAAGTAAAAATAAAATTTTATTAAATATAGTTGAAGAGCGAAGCAATTTCTAATTGCGTTCGACAATAGTATAATTGAAAAAAATTGTTAACAAGCTTTGTGTTGTTACATTTAATAAATAGAACAAAAAAAAATGTATATAGCCATCTATTCAAAAGTTTACAAATATTGATTCTTCAAAATTAAGTTTAAAACTATTGCTTAATACTAGACTAGCAATAAAATTAAAATAATACAATATTAATTGTTAAGTTTGTTTAGACGTTGTTTATTGATATTAGACTAATCGCGTCGGGTCGGATTATCGAGTTTGAATCGAGTATTCGACCCGAATTGGGTCGGGTCAATTCCAAAAGTTGGAACCGAATTGTCAATTCGATTCCTAATGTTGGAACTGACAATTCGATTCGATTTCTAGAGTTGAAATCGAAACCCGACTCAAAAAAACCGACTCAAATTGTCAAGACTACTAATTTTAGTAAATTTAATTATTTTTAGTAATAATTAATTATTTTTAGTAATAATTATTTAGTAATAATTAATTAATAATTTAATAGAAATAATTTTTTTATTTAATTTAATTAATAAATATAGTAGATTGTTTTTATATTATGCATTACTATTGTGCATTACCTAGAAAATAATTAAAAAAAACTAATTTTATACTATTTTTAGAATTCTTGACATTCTTGGCGATTCGCTTCGATTCCTAATATTGAAATCGAGAATCGAGTCGAGTCGAATCGATTTAATTCCAAAATAATAGAAATCGAATTGAATTTTAGGTCGATTCCTAATGTTGAAATCGTCGAGTCGGGTCGGTTCCAATAGTTGGAACCGAAACCCGACCCAACGGTCAATCTAATTGATATTTACAACTTTAGAAAAGCAAAAGCTAAGTATTGCAAGCTCTTTGCGTTGCTTTCGATTTGTTTAAATACTATTTTCAATAAATTATCTTAATTAAATAAAAATTCGATAATTCTTAATATTAAAAGTTGTATATTGCTTTCGCAATATTAAATTTTAACAATCAAAAGACAAAAGTTTGAGAAATTAATATAAACAACAATTGACAACTTTTCGACAATTTATTAATATAATTTGTTCGACTTTGTAGTTTAGTATAGTTGCGAATGTTAAAGATACAAGTTGACAAATACAAATTAACTAAGTTAATTGTAATTTGTTTTGTTAAAATTGCAATTGTTGTATAATTATTGTTAGAAACTCTTAAAAGTTAATACGTCTCTAAATACTAATTTGTTGTCTTGTTTAAAAAATTAGAAAAAATTAGAAATTTAAGAAATTTTTTTAGAATTCTTTTGTCGATTTTCGAGTCTTTTAATACTTAATAAAATAAAAAATATAATATAGATTACAAGTTGCGATATCGATTAAAAAGACAAAACTTAAACAAAAATTCTTTAATATTTTTCTAAATATTTGCAAGTAACAAATTGCTATTAATCTTTTTATTAAAATACAACAATTTTTAAACAACAATATAGATTAAAGTTAGATTTTGTAGCTTATTAAAGTTCTTAAATATTATTAATAGCTAAAACTTAATATAGCTAGTTTTCGCTATATTTGTTTATTGTTTTATAATATATATAGCTATTAAGTTATTTATAGCAATATAATTTTAATAAAGTAGCAAAAAGTTAAGATAATATAATTTCTAAAAGCAAGAAAATTTTGCAAACAAATTTTTTCTAATTTTGTTAATTTAAGTTATCGAATTGCAACAATCTACTTATATACAAAATTTAATCTTTTCTTAAATTAATATATTTATAGCAACAAACTATTTAAATAGTTTAATAATCTATTCGAAAATTAGTTAATAGCAAATATAAAAAGTATATAGTTATTATTAGCTTTGCTTTTAAACGCAATATTGCAAGTTAAGCAATAAATTAACTATAATATGCTTTGTTATCTTCGAACAATTAAAAAGACAAATAAGAAAAATATACTTTTATTGTATTTAATATTGTTGTTTTTGTTTTATTAAATAATTCGAAGACATTAACTAAATATTAATTAATTAAAAACTTAATTTCGAATACTTTTATTACAAAATATATATTTTGCAAAAAACTATAATTGTTTAAGAGTATAAAATATTTATTTAAGTATTTTTCTACAAAAATTTAGATAAGTTTGAAAAATAAAAATTATATTTAATATTATAGTTTTGCTAAAATCTTATTTTAAAATATTTAGATCTATAAAAGTTTTTATCAATATTTAGAATTGTAAAGTATACTAAAAAATAAATTATATCAATTGTAATAAATTAGAATATTGTAAAGATATAAATCTAATTAATAGATTAAAAAATATATAATGTTTTTCAAATATATTTAAGAATTTGTGCAAACTTTTTAAGAGTTTATTAGTATTGCTTTTTGTATTAATCTTTTATATCTAATTTGTATTGCGCAACAAAGATACTTTATATATATTATTGAAATATTGTTATCTTAAATTAGGTCTTGTTTCTTAAGATTTTTAAATATAGAGAAAAACTAGCTAGAAATTTGTAGATTATCTACTATAAATAATTAAAAAGAAAATAAGCAATAACTTTATAAACAATAAATTCGATTTTAATATAAGTATTTTTTTTTTAGAATATAGAAACTTTTCGAAACAAATAGATACAAAAGATATAATTGAAATTTTAATATATTTATTTGTTGTTATTTTTAATTCTATTATTTTCGAACTTTCGAATATAAATATAAATAGAGTTGTTAATATTGTTTGAGCAATTTTGTTTTGTAAAAAAAAAAAAAATTTTCTCGAACAAATAAATATAAACAAAAACAAAAGTATTAATTTTTATTTGTAAATATTTAGTCTATATTTGAGTAACAATAGTTTGTAAAATTATTTGTCTATATTAGAAAGAATTAATTGAGCAAATTAGATATTTTTTTAATAGAGATTTGTTAAGACTAAAACTAAAAGCTATTTTTAATATTTTTTTTAAATTTTTATGCAAAATGTAAAAAACATATTTTTAATACGCTTTTCTATAGAGATAAGCTAACTCTTTATTTGATAACTTGCGTTAAATATATTAAGCTACAATTTAAAAGCTATTTAATTACAATAAAAGCAATAATCGAAATCGAAACAAATATATACAAAAAATAATATTAAAAACTTATATTGTTTTGACAAAATTAAATTTGCTTAGTACTATTCTTTAACTAAAATTAAATTTTATTGTTTATATTGCTTTTTTTAAAGTACAAATAATAAAAATTTATACTTAAAATAAATTTATCAATAAAAAGAATAAATCGAAAGCTATAATAATTTGCTTTTTTTGCAAAATTATTAATTGCGATTATAAATTATATATATATTAATTTCAAATATTAATTAGCTATTCTATATTATCTCGATTTAGTTTTCGACACTTAAGAGCGTATTTTTTTGATTGTTTATATTAAGTTTGCACAATAAGTTACAAATTTGAAAAATATTTATTAACTTTAGCTTTTGTTTCTAGATTTAAATATAGTAGCTTCTATAGAAATTGAAACAACAATAATAGCACAAAGAGCAATTTTAATCTTGCAACTTATAATTTGAAATTTTTTATAAAATCTTTAAAATTAATATTAAGCAATAGACTAATATAGTTTACGATTTGCTTATTACTTAATTTTTTATTGTTTATATAGTAAAAAACTATATTTAAAGTAAATTCTAAATATATAATATTAAAACTTTAGATATCGATTAACTTGCTATATATAGATAAAGATTTTTCTTTAATATCTTGCTAAAAGAATAAGTTATTTTAAATAAAAAATACAATTAAGTTTCTATATAAACGCTCTTAAAGTTCGAATACTTAATAATTTATTATTAAAAAAAAACAAGTATTTCTATTGTAGAACAAGAATTCGAATCTTGTAAACTTAATATACAATAATTGTTTTAAAACAATTATAAAATTATTTAATTAAATATCTCTATATATTATTTTAAGATTGTATAAATATTTTAACGCATTAAACAACTATATTATAATACAAAAATTAAAATTGAATACAATTAACATTTTTTGTTTGCAAATTATATAACAAAAATTGTTTTCAAATATAAATTCTATAATTAGAATCGAAGTTATATTATTGTACAAAATGTTTTTAAGATTAACAATATTGTTTTGCTAAAATTAGTTACGTTTAATAATACTTTTAAGTATTTAATATATATACTTAATATAATAAGTTTTTTTTTAAAGATAAATTTTATATTGTTCGAGAACAAACTCTTTGTATCTTTTGATTGTAAATTAAGAACAATCTTTGCATATTAATTTAATACTAACTATCTTTTTACAATCTATTTGTATCTTTTGAATAAAAATATTAATTATTTTGTATAATCTAATAATTGCAATTCAAGTTATATAAATAGATATTGCTATCAAATACGTGTTTAATAGTAGAGTTGCGATTTTGAATTTTTTAACTCTTTTTGTCTTGTAAATATATTTTGTTTAATCTAAATTTTGTTATTATAATACTTAAACTAAAAATATAGTTTTTTAAAGCTTAATTTTTATCTTGTTGTAGAGAGCAACACTATAATTTTTGTATATTTTTCTATTAATAATAGTGCTATTTTTCGACTATTTATAAAATATTGCAACGTCTTTATAGTTAATCGAGACTATATAATATCTAGCACTATATATAGAATCTAATAGCACAATATTAGTATCTTTGTGTCGATTAATAACAAAATTTAATTTTGTCTTCGAAATTCGATTTAGAGTAAAAGAGAGTGCAACTTCTTTAAAATAATATTTTGTATCTTCTTTAATCGAGTCTTTCAAGCATAATAAATTAGAATTGCGTAAATTCTTAATAATAATATTAGTCTCTTAATTAAGAGAATAGAAAGAACAAATAATTAGATTTATAATTAATACTAATAATGCTATTATTATTAAGTAAAGAATATATAATAGTAAAACTTAATCTAGTATATAAGAGATTTAATTCGAAATCTAATAGAGTATTAACGTTACTTAAGTATATATAATTGAATAGCAATCTTAATATTGCAATCTTTTTTGTAACTTTATAATTGTATAGTTTTAGATTTTAATTTCTTAAAGCAACAAATAAACAAATAATATTTAAATTTTCTTGTTTATTGTTGTCGCAATATTGCAAAAGTTATTAAATTTTAAAATTGTAAAGAAGCGCTTAAGCAACAATAAAATTAATTAAAAGTATATTAATATTAATAAATAATATTGCAATATTAAGCTCTCTTTGTATTAAATTAATAAATCGAAAATTAAACAACTTTATTGCAATAAATATATATTCTTTAATTAATTAGTTCTATATAATCTTTTTTAATAAAGATAACTACTTAAAGAGTATAATTATTACAACTATTTTATCTACTATAATAACAGTTAGATTGTTATTAATATTAATCTTATTTATCGAACATTAAACTATTGCGAAAAACAAACAATTTTACTCTTAAATTTATAAAAGTATAGTAAGACGTTTGTTTGCAAAATTACAAGCAACAATATATTGTTTATATTATATATTTATCGAGCAATATCTTCGATCAAAAGCGATCAATTTTATTATATAACAATATATTTATATTTTCGATTACAATTTGCGACAAATTGAAAACTATTAATTGAACTTAAAATGCACTTTAGTTTTGACAAGCTTGTTTATCTATATATTAAAATATATAAACTCGAATATAATTCGATATATATATTTAAATATATACTCGAATATATTTGTTTAAATATATTTGTTCGAATATATTTGTTCAAATATATATTCGAATATATTAATTTAAGTATTTTTTTTTAATTATTTGTTACGCAACTCTAATTAAAAAGATAATTCAAAAATAACTAAAATCGATTGTAAAAAATATAGAATTAAATAGTTGTTAATTTTTAGTTTCTTTAAAAAAGTATTTGCTAAAATTTTGCTAAAGATATAGTTAAAACAATAGTTGTTAAAAATAGCTAATTTCTATTGTTTAAATATAGATAGTTGAATTTTTTTAAAGCTACTATATTAATAACAAGTTGTGCTTGCGTTTAAGATATATCTATATTAGTTAAATATATCTAGCTTATTAATAGATTTATACTTATTCATTTGTAATAAACTAGTAGTCGTTTTATATATTTTTTAAACTAACTTAAAAAAACAATCTAGAGCAACTCTTTTTATTAAATATTGTTCGAACAAATTATTAAATTGCAAAAATCTATTTTCTTACTTTAGCAATTACTTTTGCATTTATAGCAAATAAAGATCTCGATATATCTATTAGAGCAACTAGATATAAAAATTGTCTAAAAACTTTATTTGCTCGAATACAATAATAGTTAAATCTAGTTTAAAGATTATAATATAGTATAGAATCTTATTAATTTTAAATTTACGCAAAAAGAACTAATATATGTGCAATTATTTAAAAATTATATTAAGATTCTATTTGCAATATTTGATTTAAATTTAAATTTAAATATTTTGCAACTAAAATATAGCTTTATTTATATAATTAAACAACAAATAGATACTTTGTAAAAACTAGAATTTGAGATATAATTTTAGTAGATTAATTAAGCTTGTTGTTATCTAAAAATACTAGAGCAACTCTTAAATATTTTAAATATATTCGATTTAAAAACATTTAATATCTATTAATAAAAAATTAATTTATTTTTTTATACAAGTATTAATAACAAAATAGTTAGTTTTTTTATATTAATATTTTTGGAATCTATTCGAGAAATTAATATTGTATTGTTACTTGTATATTAAATTCTAAAAAATTAATTCAAAGATCTATATAGAGTCAAAGACTAAATAGATACAAAAAAAAAGAAAAATTTAGCACAAAATAGTTGCTAGATTTGTAGAATTGTTCGATAAAGTAGAAATTATAACAACTTTTATTAATATATAATATTGTAACAAGAGTAATATATTTCTAACAAATATTAAACTTAATTTAGTTAAAACTAATTAAATTTAAGCTTTTAATATTAGTTGCAATTTTTAATATATTTTCGACAAAGTTTTTAGTATTTTGCAAGCTATATATAGTTTAATTATTATTATAAGAATTATACGAAACGCAAAATATTCTATTAAAAGATTGCTAATTAAAAAAATTTGCAAAAAGCTTATAATATATTAAATTTATTAACTTAGAAATAGACTTTTTTATTAGATAGTTTACAAACAAATAATGTTTAGTATTGTTAAAGAGTTGTTAAACTATAGATTTGCAATATATTATATTAATTGCTAATTTAAACTGCTATATTATTTCTTTGATATTATATTAATATTTTATAGCAATATTTGAAGATATTATCTATATTTAACTAGATAACAACTTTATTTTTATCGATTTAAACAATAAGTGCAAGTAAATTTAACTTATTGTTATAATTAAACTTAAAGAAAAATTATTATAGTCGAAAGTCTATTATCTTCTATAGTATAAATCTTAATTAATAGCGTTGTTTATAATATTGCTTAACTATTTGTTTTTATGATTTATATAATATTTTAATACTTATTGATCTTTGTTTTAATTAAGAATTGCTCTCTCTCTATTTGCGTTTGTTTCAATTGTATTGCGTAGAATTCGATAAGTTTCTATTTTAATTAATATTAATTACGCGCTATACTACAAACTTTATATAATTTTTTTAAATTTCTTATTAATATAAAAAAAGCGCATGTTAGCTTTTGCTAATATATAAATTACTAAATAGTTTAAGAGAAATTGCTTATTGTTCGAGTGCTATTCGAATTATATATTATAAAAATCTTAATTATATTGCTTAAATAACAAACAAAAAATTAAATATTTTTTCGAAAATAAAAGTACTTGTTATACAAGTCTTTATTAAACTAAAAATAGTTTAAAATATTCTTATTTATTATAAAAATCAATTTAATTTTGCAAAAACGCTTAAATATATAAAATACAATTTAATTTTTTAATTAACAACAAATAGTCTCTTTGTAATAGTATTAATTATTTTGAAATACAAATACAATATTAAGTTTGAAGAAAAATAAAATTATAATTAAGACAAATTTTATTTGTTTGTATCTATTTTTTTGTTAAGTAGAAGCTAATATATATTAACAAAACTCTTGTATTTACTTAATGTTATCTATAATAGAACTTTTTTCAAAGAGATAAATATTAAATTTAAAAAAGTTCTTTCTAATTTTGTTGTTTAGACAATTTTATATATTATATTAGATTTTTTGTTTGTTAAGAGACAATACAAAAAAGCGTTATAAATAAAGTATAAAGTTATTGTATACAATATATCTAAAATTAGAAGTTAACAATATTGTAAAATCTTTTTCGATATTTGTTTCAAACAATACTATTATATTTGATTTCTCTATAGTTAATTATATATAACGATATTTCTATAGAGCAAGATTAATAAAATTATTATACTTTAATTCTTTATTTTAAAAGACTTTAATAGAAAGTATATAAACTAATTAAAAAAGACTTTAACTTAAATTAGTTTTAAAAATCTAAAATTGTATTAATTATTTATATTAAAATTATTAAGATTGCTTAAGCTTTAATTGTTGTTAACTATTACAATACTTAAAAATTAAAAAATATATATATACGTTTTTTAGATACAAGATTTGTCTATTTTATATTTAAGACAAACGTATTAATAATTTAAAGTCTATATAATATTAATTATAATTGCGCTTAAATAAGAGTTGCTTTAAAGTTTTGTTTATTTGTATTTTTTTAATACTTATTTATACTATTGTAGTTCGAAAATATATAAAAAAAAGTATTAAAAATAATTGTAACAATTATTGCAACTCTTGTAAACTTTTTAGATTGTTAATAGTTAAATATTTTTGTATTAATATTAAAAACTATTCGAAATTTTTTTTCGAAAACGCTAATATTGTAATAGTTGTTTAATATTTAATACGTAACTATTTGTTAAAGAAAATATACAAAATCTAATTTGTATTTATTTTGCAATTAAAATAGTTTGCAAATTAGTAAATCGAAATAATTGAAATACTTTTCGACTAACTATAGTTGAAAAAAGAGTTTAAAAATAATTAAATTATTTAACAAAATTTAATATATAAAAACTTTAATATTTACAAACTTATTCGAGCTAATTTTAATTGCAAGATTGAAAAAACTCTAAATAATATATTTTAATCTAAATGTATCTTGCAACAATTTAAGAAATTTTAAAAATATAATCTCTTAAATATTATTATTGTTAATACTTAGAATACAAGAGTTAATTATAAAAAATTGTAACTTTATTTTTAAATTTTTAAACAAATATAAAAGATACAAATTTAATTAATACAAATAATTTAATTTTTTTAAAAATTTTTTGAAAAAATTTAGACAAATTTTACAAACTAAATAATTATAACTAAATATTAGTTTAAACTTGCAACATATATAATAAAAATATATTTAATTGCTACAAATATATATTTATTTTAATTTATATATTGTTAGACTTCTTTAATACAACTAAACTATTATTAAATTTAATTTATATTTTTTTAAGAAAAAAGCAATAAAATAGTTTCAAATTATTTAATTTTGTTGTTAAAACAAAAATGCTATATAGTACAAATACTTTAAACAATATATTAAGACTAATTTGTATAATATTTTGTAAATTAGAATCGAATTAAATACTTTAATTGCGTTAGTTATTTAATAACTACGCCAATATAATTTTGCTTACTATAAGAGTCTTAAAAATATATAGTTAATAATAGTATTAATATTACAAAAGCTATAATTGTAAATTGAAACAAATAATTTTTACAATTTAGCGCAAAAAAGTTTTGAAATTGCTAATTAATATTTCGAGTTTAAAAAAACTTAAAACAATTTGTAACAACAAAGTTAAATAATATAATAATTGATTATACTATATAAGCGAATACTACAATATAAAAATAATTGAGATAAATTGCTAAAAATAAATAATCTTTAATTTTTCGAAAATATTGTATAGAATTTCTTTTTTTTTAAAACAAATTTCTTAGAGATTAATATTAAACAAAAAAAAATAATTTGTTGTTAACAAAATTTATTATAACAATAGAATCGAAATTTTTTATAAATTCTTTTTAAAGTAAAACAATTTTTTTTTTTTTTTTTTTTAGAATTTTAAAAGTAATGTTTAAACTTAAGTGCAAAGCGCTTTTTATTATTAATATTGTTAATTTAATATTTACAAATTGCAAACAAATTCTTTTAAACAATATTTAGTTTTTTAAGCTTTTAATAATATAGTTAAAGAAGTTAAAATTATTAACAAAAACACAAAACATATTTACAAAAAGAAAAAAAAAACAAGTATAAAATATATTGAAAATCTCGTTTGTTAAAGATTTGTTTTATTTTAAATAATACAAAATACTTTTATAATATAATATCGACGCTTTCGACTTATAAAACAAATTAGCAAAAGAGTTGCTTTTAACAAACAAAATCGATTTATTAAATTATATATATAAGATTTTTACACAAAATATAACAATAGTATTGCGACAATTCTTTTTTAAGTTGTTTTAAAAAAACAAAATTTTTATTGCTTTTTCTTTAATTTTCTTATTGATAAAAAATTAAAAACTTGATTTTTGTTTAACAATATTATTAAGTTTCTCTAGTAAATATCTAAGTTTGTTAATATTATAAATAGTAATTTTGTTAATTTTAAAGATCTATAATTAAGTATAATAATTACAAGTTGTTATATTTAGTAATATTGCAAAATATTTATATTAGTAAAAAGCTTTGTTTAGATACTAAATTATTTATAAGAATAAAAATCTTTAAATTTAATTTATTAAAGTTGAATACAAGTATAATTTAAGAATATTTAAATATTACTTTTAGTCTTTTTTACAATTGTTAAAATCTTTATATGTCTTACTTATTAATCGATTTTAAAAAAAAAAAAATTTGATCGAAAAATTAATTCTTTTATAAAAGAAAAAATTTGTCTATTGTAATTCGATTAAAATACTATTGTATTTGTTAAAATATAAAAAATTTGAACAAAGTTTACATTAACTAGATATAAAGAATGTTAATCAACTTATAAATATTTTTAAATTAGAAAAATATTAACAATTAGAAGTTAACAATTATATATTAACTCTTATATTTAAGAAAGTCTTTGCAAAATTGCTTTGTTTTATAGAAAAAAAAAAGCAAAACTTAAAAAATAAAACAAAATATTAATTCTTTTCGAATTTTTAATTTTTTTGATATTTTTTTATAAATATTATTGTATCGAAATAAATTGCAAATTTCTTTAACAAAATAAACAATAATAGATTGTTAATTTTTTTGTTAAAGAGTTTTTAAGTTTAGCTACTAGAATTGCTATTTGTAAAACAAATAATATTGCTAGTTGTTTTAGCAACAACAATATATTTTAATATCTACAATATTGTTAATAAGTTTAAAATCGAAATAAAAAGAAAAAATAACTATCGAGACTCTTTATTACAAAATAGCGAGATATACTTTAACTAAAGAAACAAACAAAAAAAAAGTTAAAAACAATAGAGTTTTTAAATGTCTAAAACAATTTTATTATATATTTAGAACTTTAATCTATATTGTAGTTTAACACTTTGTATTGCTTGCTTTTGCTAAAATGTTTCGAAATTAATTTGCTAAATACTTGCGATAATAAAGAAAACTAATTAAACGCTTTAGAAGATAGTATTATATTTGCGTTAAATAAAGAAAATTTAAGATTATATAATCGAAGCAAATAAAGATATTTAACTTTATTTAAATAGCAATATTGTTTTTTATTTGCAAAATCTATATTTGCAAACAATTAAGAATCAAATATTAATAAAAAGTAAAAAAAAGAGTATTTTTTCGATAATTTAGCAATAATTGCGACAAAAGCAATTCTAAAAGCGATTTTACTTTGTTTGCGTAAATATTTTCTTAATTTATATTTTTTTTAAAAATATTAAGTATTTCGAACTTTGTTTTAAAGTTCTAAGATTGCTTTTATTAACAAAAACAAAAACTATAGTTTGTTGTTTATTTTAAATTATATATAATAGTTAAATACAATTAAAGATTTAAAGCAAAAAAAATAGTTTTCAAAAATAGAATAAGTCTATTTTCAATATAATTAAGTAAAAAGACTATCGACAACTATAACTATATTTTATGCGCTATTTTTACAAGATAATAATCTATATATTAAGATTAAACAATTTAAAAGCAAAGACTTTAAGATTGCAAAAAAAACTTATTTAATAATATTATTTATATAATTTTGTTAAAAATTTGAGCTATATTAATGTTTGTGCTAATATTCTAAGTATAATAAAGATTAATATGCAAATATTAGCGAATTTTTTGCGTTATATATAGTTAAAGTCTATATACAATCTTTTTGAAAATATATTTAACAATATTGTATATAATATAATAAAGTTAATTTAGTAAGTTAAATGAAATTTGTCGCTTATTAAGAAACGTTACAAGTTGCTTAAATATTTAATTGATATTGCTTATTGTTGCAACGTATTTTTCGAACAATTATTTTCTAAAATTTGCAATTAACTTTTTCTCTTTTAAATCTATAACAAATTTGAGCAACAAAACTATTTTATTTTTTTTAATATAAAAAAGAATATATTTTATAGATTTTTTAAAGTTTTAAGAATTGAGAATACTAATTATAATTAATATTTATTAATAAAGATTAAAAGAGATTCTATTAAGATATTAATAGCAATGTTAGATATAAAGTTACAAGCTATAGTATTAACTCTACAAATACTAGCAAACAATATTAATTTTAATTTGAAACTTTCTTATTAAGCTAATTATCTATTTCGAGACAAAATATTTTACTACTTTAGAAATTACTTTTGATAATTTTTTTCTAGCAAGATAGTTATTATTAATCGAGTTACAAATAGATAATATATTCTTAAAATTTATAATTGCAACAATACAATTAATATTACTAATTACGTCTTGCAATTAAAGAATCTAATATACGTAAATTACGTAATAGATTCTAAGAATATTCGAAAAATTAAAATTATTATTTTACAAGATTTTATTGAAAGTTAAAATCTATATATATTAAGAGTATTTTATAATTGCAATATTTTATTAAAGATTAACAACAAGATATTATATAGCGTTTGTTAATAAAGAAACTTACTATTTGCTAAATTAATCTAGATATTAAAGATTTTATTGCTATTATTTTTTTGACATTCTAATATTCAAATTATTGCATCTATAATAACTATTTTCTTTACAACTTTTTTCTCAATTAATAATCGATAAAGATTTGTTTAAAGTTTTTCAATAATCGAGTTCTTTTAAGTTAATACTTTGTACAATTGCAAAATATTATCTTTATTTTTAGCGTATAAATCTTAATAGTATTTTAAGATAAAGATTGTTTTCTAAAGTTTCTTTTTTTGTTAAAAAACTTTTAATTTATTGTACAATATTTCTTAACAAAAATATTCAAATTTATTTGATTGTTAAATATAAGAATCAAGTTTTTTGCTTTTATAAAATTAAGACTTGTAAAATAAAAGATAATTCTCTTTGTCTTCTTCTATTTATAAAACAAAAATATATTTAATTTGTTTAATTGTATTTGTATTAAGATTGCGAGTTGCAAATTCTAAATATATTTGTAATTAAAAGTAATTAATAGTTAAATTTGTTTAACTTAATATTAAACAAGTTTAGTTTTAACAAGTTGCAAGTTTTGCTTAATCTAATTAATATAGAGATTAAACTATTGTTAATAGTATTTGACGCTATATAGATATATTTAAAAATAATAGAATTTGTTGCGTAAACATTAATTGTCTTAGATCAAAATATATATAGTCTTAAAATAGAGTTATTTTGTAAAAAAATTACTAATTAAATTAAAAGCTAGTATTGTATTAGTATTGCTATTTGCTAATACTAATTGTTTACTTTTTAAAAGTATATTGCTAAAGCAAATTTTAAAAAACAATTAAGCTTAGTATAGAAGACAAAGAGAAGCTAGATTTTAAGAGATAAATATTAATTTTATATAATTACAATTATCTATGCATTTTCAATTTGAAATTGTATTTGGAATTAAATATTGCAAATCTTTTTAATTGTTTATTGTAAATAATTAAGTTTCGAACTAATATATTTCAAATTTAAGCACGAGCGCTATCTATCAAATTCTCTAATAGTAATTGAAGATAAACTATTAATACAACAAGTTATTAATTATAGTCTTAATCTTCTATATTGTTATATTCGCTATTTATTACAAAATTTAATCAATTAATGCAAACAATTTTGTTGTTGTTAAATTTGTAATTAGTTAATACAATTAGCTTAATTAAGCAATAAGTATTAAGAAATAGATTTAAAGATATTAAGAAGTTAGTAAGTCTTAAAACATATTTTAAGAAAAAACAAATTAATATTTAACAAAGTTGATTCTATATTTTGCATATATATTTAGACAAAATTATCTTAAATTAATTTTTAACAAGTTGTTAGAGCATCTAAAGTTTATAAAGAGCTACTAAGTGTTTAATATTAATTGTAGATTTAAAATTTAACAAGTTAAATTAATCTATATTTGTATTTAATCTAAATAAGAAGTAATAAAATATTGTCTTTTTTAATTTAATAGATATTTATAATCAATCTAGTTAAAACAAATTCTAAAAGCTATATTTAAAGAATTGAGTTGCAATTATAAAGAAAAAACTATAATATTTGTACTTTTGTTACACTCTCTTTATATTAGCGCAAAATATAAAATATATTTTTAGACGTTTCTATTAAAGTTTTGTTGTTCTTATATATTAGTTAGCGTTTTACAAGTTTACTATTAATTGTTTGTCAATTAATAAAATATTACTTCAAAAAATATTGCTATTGTATTAATATATGTAAAGCAATAATTTAAATATATAAGTCGAACAAATTTGTTTTAGTTTGCTCTAAATTTCTTTTATATTTTAATTATAATATTTGACAATTAAAATTAACTTAATAACAATTAAGATTTCGATATATTTATTAAAGATTCTATCTTTGCGACAAATTTCTTTATTAACAAGAATCTATTTTAGTAGACTTCGAATGCAAAACGTTTTCTAGATATATTAATAGCAAAAATAAATATAACTAGAATAGCGTAAACTTAACGTTAATTTAGTTTTTAAACAATTGCTAACTTTATTCTTCAATTTTATAAAAATATAGCAAATAAGAGATAAATTGTTATTGTTAAAATTATTTATTATTTGAATTGACAAATTTATAATCGAATAAACAAGCTATTTGCGAAATTAAACGTTATAACTATTTAATACAACAATTTAGCAAATAAGATTTGTTAAATTAAGAGAGACGCAACAACAATTTATATTGCTTTTAAATATATACAAATAATAGATCTTAAACTCGAAATAGCTAAAAAGCAATTGTTGAAAACAAAGATTTATTTCGAAAATCTAAATCTTTTTTTTAACAAGCTTAAAAATATTGTAATAAAAATAATTAAAACAATAGTATTATATTTAGATCTAAAATTGTCTATACTATTAAACTTTGTATATAAAAGTTCTAAAAATATAGATAGAAATTTGTAAAGCAACTAAGTTTATAGATAAATACAAAAATACTTTAAACTAGTTTAAGACTATATTGTTTTTTTGTTTGCTTGTGCGAGTTATTTATTGTTTATATATTGATTTTAAGTAGATTTTGTAATAAGTATTTTGTGTATAGTTGCGTTTAGTGCTACTTAAACAATTAGCAAGAAGTAACTAGATCTTTTATTTAATATCTTAAATTAAAGTTTTTTCAAGAAGTTGTTGTCAATCTTATTTGTTTTGTTCTAATAGATTGTATTTTGTCTAATTACACAAAATTATAAATTAGAATATAAATAGTCAATTATAATTTTAAAATTTGTTACAATATAGAGCAAGAGATTTTTGTTTTTTAAGTATTAGACTTTATATTTTTTTAAGCTATTAAATATTTATTTTTAAGAAAGAACGTCGCATAAATATTAGATCAAAATTAATAAAACTATTTATAGATAAAATAATTCTTTTTGTAATTTTGAAAAAAACAATAATTTTTCTTGTTTAATCTTTGTTTAATTTTGTCAAATCTTAAAAATATATTAATTAAACTATTATTATTTTTTATAGCTTGCAATATCTAATCGAGATTTAAGCTAAATATAATTATTAAGTTTTTTTAAACAAGTTTTAGAATTCGAGCTATGTTAGACAAAATCTTAGTTTAACTATATAATATCGCAAAAATAATTGCTAAATACTTCGAATTTTATATAATTAAATTTTTTGAACTTTATTTTTAGCTAGATACGCGTTAACTTTTCGCAAAAGTTATTTAACTTTTTGTATTTTTAAAATATAAAATTATTGTATTGATAACTAAGTTATTGACTTGTAGTAGAGTGCAAATTACGAGAAGTCTTTTGTTAGAAGAACATTTTCTTATTGCTAAATTAGAAAAATCTCTATTACACAAATTGCTTCAATAATATTGTCCAAAATAATCGAAATCTAATTATAGAAAATTCGAGTCAATTGTTACAATATCTCTACTATAGAACAAATATTTCTATTCGCAATTACATACTTCTCAAAATACTTATTGAGTATCTTAACATTGTATAGTAAGTAGACTCTTTGGAACAATATGCGATAAACGTTCTGCTAACATGCTAGAAGCAGCGTCGAAAACAAATAGCGAGCTATCCAAATTGTGCGTAACGCAATCGACAGCAAACTCTAGAGCAAATCTTTCAACTCTAGCGATTACATTTGCTTCGAAAACCAAAACTAAAGAGATCTCAACAACTATTGCTCGCAAAGAAGATAAAAATATATCGAAAAAAATAGTTAAACATATTTTGATTTGCAATTCGAACGATTATTGAACAATTCTAAATTGCTAGATAAAAAACTATAAAGTAGCACAAGTAGAGTTTGATTTATTACGCGACAATCTTAATTTTAATAACAATATACAAATTAAGAAAACTTTAAGTTGTAGATAATGTGTTTATTTTCTATATAAGAGTGCGCTAACTTAATACTTTTAGATATTATATAGAGTGTTAATATCTTAAATCTAAACGTAATAATAAACAAGTCAAATAGCAAATTATTAAGTACTTTGTACAATAGAATTTATAACAAAACAAAATTTTAAGTACTAGCGTTTACTTAAAACTTTAACAATCTATACGCAAAAATCAAGATCGACAAACTTAATATTAAAATTAAGACTAGCAATTAATAATAAAATATTTTTGTATAGCAAAACAAAATTGATCTAGACTTTTATATTAAATAAGCGCAAGATACAAATTTTTTTTTCGACAAACTACAAATAAATTCTATCGATATATAGACAAGTATAACGTTCGATAAAATTAATTTGCTTATAATAGAGTACAATAGTTGCGCAAACTATTTTTCTATTTAAATTATTTTAAAGTCGAGTCTATTATTAAGTATATCGAAATTTAATTTGAAATTTAATTTTGTTATTGTTAAAGTAGCTAATTTATTTGCGTTTGTAAACAAAAGTATTAAATTTGTCGATAATATTTTAATTAAAAAAAAGATTTTAAATAAAAGTATATTAGACGCTTCTAAGAACAAAGAGTTATCTTTTATAACTTTTAATATTAAACAAATTGTCGATAAGAATCTAGATTAACTAGTAAAATAGTTTGTAAAAATAAGAGCAAATATAGAGATATATATATACGAATTACAAAATACTTCTTTTTATCTTTAAAAAAGCAATATAATTATTTGAGACAAAAAAATTAAATGTCTTTAAATCGACAAGAAACGCAAAAAGAAAAAAATAAATAATAAGTAAATTTACAATAAAGTTAGAGTAACTAGTATTAAAAATATATATTAAAAAATAAATAACTATAAGAACGAAGATAATTTTTATAGATTAAACTTAATTAATTTATTAAAGTTTAAATTGCAATTAAAATATCTATTAACACTTATTTAAATAAAGTAAAATAACAAAGAAAAAACTTAAGAAACTTGAACAATCTTTAAACGTATTTAACGAAATTAGAAATTTGTCAACAAACAAATTTTAACTAATATACGTTATTATTATAATTAATACAAAAAATACAATAATAGTATACAAGATTTGCTTTTAAGAATATTAACTCTTAAATTAATATTGCAAGAATTAACAATATTTAGTTTGTTATTTTAGTTAAAGATAAAGAAAAAGCAATTTGTAGAAATATAAAAGCAATCTTCGATTAAAGTTTTAAATTAAGTTGCTTTTAAATTGTTATTGCTAAACAAATATATAAAAATAATAAAAGATATTGTATTAAAATATAATATAGTTAAGAGACTAACTATATTTATAAAGTTGTATTTAATATTTTCGAAACTTTAATTACAAAGCTAGTGTTTGCAATCGATAATCAAAGCAATTAATTTGTTATAATTTTAATTTAAGAGACAAAAGAGAAATTGTATTTTATTTGTAGTTTTTGTTTTTATTATAAAGATAAAAACTAGTTTTAATGCTTATTATTTGTTTAGTAAATAAAGATAAAATAATTTACTCGATTTTTTTGTTAGAAGTTGCATATATAGAGAGAAAGATAATAGAAATATAGTTAATAGTCTCTTTTAATAAACAAGTTATATCTATAATAATAATTGTTATTTTTAGAAAATTTTAGTTACTTTTTTTTAAGTTCGCTCAAATTAGATTTGTTTTAATAAAATTTTTAATTTTTAAAAAATAAATTTAGACTTTGTTAATACGCAAGTTAGTTTTATTTAGTAATATATACTATTAAGTTTTTGTCTATTTTATATTAGTATATATTGCTATTATATTAAAATCGAAAAGAGTCGCAAAAGTAGATAATATATTATTGAAAAAAAACTATTTATTAATTAAAACAAAAAAATAATTTTTAATTATTGCTAAGATAATATTTTTTAGTATTGTTAAGCAATTCTTATCAAATTAGTTGTAAAAAATATTGCGAAAATAATAAGTACGCGTATTTGTTTTTCGAATTAGTAATAAACAAAATACAAAAAAGATTTGATATACTTTTTACAACTTATAAAGTAAAAAAGTTATATATTGTATATTTGAACTTGTTGTTAAAGCTAATTTGTTTAATAATTTTCGAAATATTTTGCAAAATTATATATTCGCAAAATTAAGAGAATCTATTTTTGATTGCTAGTAATTTATAATTTTGAATTTCTTTAATATCTACAATTAGTATTGTATTCTTGTTTTTTAAACTATTAACATTTAATTAACTTTCTAAAGAATAAAAATTAAGTTAATTTGTTCAATTTTAATATTAATTAATTATGTAGTTGTTAAAGCAATACAATAGTTTTAATTAATTAATTAGTATACTTAATATAAACTTGTTAATATTAAAGATTTAATTCAACGCGCAATTATAAGAATTTACAAAATTTCTATATTAAGTATTACAAAGAAAGATAGAAAGATTTTGTTAAATTTTTTTAATAAAATTTAAATTTAATTGTAAATACTATAAGTACTTTAATTTAAAAACAATATATACTAAAATTTATATTTATTGCTTAGCAAAAAGTTCGTAAATATTTAAGAAACGTTAATAAATACAAAGAAGTTGTAATCGATCTTTTTAATAACTTCTACAATAGCAAGAGTTTGCAAAAGTCAAGCTAAATATTTAAGTTAATCTATAATAGTAGCAAAATATTGTAAGTTTATTTAGAAGTATTTGTTTTATATTAGTAATTTTTACTAATTTTTTTAATAATATAAAAAACTCTTTATACTTAATTAGAATATTAAAAATTCTTAAATTAATAACAATATAAATTGTTATTGTTTTAAATAATTTTAGTTGTTTTTGTTAGTCTAATAGTTAACTTAAATAATATTTGAATTTTTAATATTTTTATATCTAATAGAGAATGCAAACTTAAGTTTTTTCTAAAATTTCGAGAATTATATTTAATTAATAAGCGATATTTCTAATTTAGTATTTAAATAAAAATAATACTAATATTGCAAAAATATCTAATAGATCTTGTATCTAAGAGCTTTGTTAATAAAGCAAAAAAGATAAAAAAATAGTGCAAAACAATTATATATTTTAAAAATTAGAATTAAGTAAATTTGTTAGCGCAATTGTCGATTTTAAATATTTGCAAAAGCAGTATTGATTGATACAATTTTAAATAGATATAATAAAGTAGTTTGCAATATATATTCGAGAAAACATTTTCGAACAAACACTTTCAAAATAAATATTTTTGAAAATCGAAATATTATATTTTAGATCGAAACGCGTTTCTATATTTTAATTAATAATAAAGTATAATAGTTTTAGACAAAATATAAAGAGTTTAAGAGATATTGTAAATTATAAAAGTTATACTACTAAAATATAATTCGAACTAGCAACAAAGACAAATTCTTTTTGTATATCGAAATATATATAGTAATAACTATTGTTTGTTTGTTGTTACTAGATATAACTTAAAACTCTAAAAATATTTTTTTTAATACTTAATAAATATATTGATTAATAATATTAAAGTTGTTAAATTTTTAAATATTATATAGATTAAGTATATTATAATCTTTTGTTTTATTGCTATATAAATATAAGTAAGAATTAAGATTACAAAACAATTAGATTAAAATAATTAAACAATAAGTACTATAATAGTATAGTCTTAAGTTTAATTAATTATTGTTAATACTAATAATTTTAATTCTTATTTATTAGTTTTTGTACTATATAGACTCTTTATATTTATAATAACAAAATTAAATACAAATATAATATAAATATTATATAGTAGATTTTATTTATAAAGTTAAACTAAATTTCTTAGTTGTTTTGTATATTGAGTCTAGCTCTTAGTAAGATTTTTGTTATTTTGTTTATTTTTTGTATTATTTTTCTATATTTTTGAACGCAACAAATTCTATTTATTATAGCGATAATTAATATTGTCTTTTTTGCAAACTTCGATTGCTTTGTAATTTTTGTGCAATATATATTTATAAAAACTCTTTAAAATTCTTTTAATATTAAAAAAGCAAAATATTAATAAATTAAGACAATTACTATTATTGCTATTTATATCGATTGTAGATACTAATTTTGTGCTATAGTTAAATCAAACTAATACTAATAGTATACTATATTGCTATTAATATATTTTTAACTTTTATTTCGATTATTTTTCTTGCATCTTTTTAACTTTTTAAAAACAAAAAGATTATTTTTATCTTAATTATAAGTTTCGAAATTTTGTAAATAGTTTAATATTAAGTATAAAAATATATATTAATAAGTTTAGAATTGCAATTTGCGAAGCTATTAAAATTAGTTAACTTTTGTCGAAAAGTAAACGCAAAGATTTTATATATAAAATTAATATTGTTTTGAATAATATATAGAACTTAACAATATTTAAAGACAATATTTAATTTTTTTATCTAAAATACATAAGATATTGTAGAGTTAATATATCTTATTGCTAAGATTATTAATTAAAAATAAGATTATAGTTAGTATAATAGTTGTTTATATATTAATTTTAAAATTAGTTTTAAAAACAATTTATAACTATATTAAGTAAATTAAAATTATAAAGTTTTTTTATGCACAAATCTTAAAAAATAATTAAAGTTTAAAACTTATATATTGTTCTAAAATAACAACAAAAAGTAGATATTATTTCGAAAAATAAAAATTAGTTTTAAATTGATATTTCTAAATAGAATTTTACGATTGCGTTAATTGTAATATAGTATCTTTACTATTCTAAAATTGCAATTATTAAAGTTAATATAAACGTTAAGATTTTTTGCAATTAATATTGTTTAAATATAAATTGTTGTTAATTGCAAGTATATTTGTTATTAATTTAATTTAAAATATTGTTTGCGTTAACTATATACTAGTAGTACTATAAACAATAATTTTATCTAATATAATAAAACATTATTTTTATTGTTGTAGATGCGATAGCTTTGTCTTATGCGATAAGATTTTCTATTGTCGCAAAACGCAATAGCTTTATTCTATATAGTAAGATTTCTTATTGTAGCAAGACGCAATAGCTTTGTCTTTTATAAAAAGATATTCTATTGTTATAGAACGCAATAGTTTTGTTTCTTGCAAAAAAATATTTTATTGTTGTAGAATACAATAGCTTTGTCTTAAACAAGTTACAGAAATATCTTTAAATACTTAACAATAGCTTTACTATTCTTTTGCTAGTACTTTAATACAATTAGATTGTTTTCTATTATTATAACAAGTCGATTTTAAAAAGTATTATTTGAAAGAACAAGTTTAATAATTATACAATAATATTTTGCTCTTAATCTATGCATATTTATATCTCTTGTTTAAAATATATATCTTATTATCTATAGAGTTGTGCATCTATTATAGCTTCTCTTTAGAAAATTCTATTTTTCGAATATTTTTTTTTATAATTTTTTTGCTTAATTGTTTAGTATTTAAGTAGATAATTTTTTGATATTGCAATTCTTTGCAAAGTATTAGTTGAAGTATACTATAATTTTTGTACAACAATTTAAGTACTATTGTAAAGTCTTATAATTGCTATTTAAGTTTTTTTATAATATGCAAGCTCTTGTCTTAAATACTTGTTTTTACGCGTAAGTTTCTTAATATATTTTTTTTTTAATATTAAATTTTTATTTTTAAAAATCTTTAAACAATAAGAAAGAAATTTTAAAATAAATATTATATTATTCTTTTAATTAATCTAATAATCTATAAAAAATATTTTATTTATAATTTTTAAAAAAGAACGCAAATATAAATTGTTTTTAACAAATCTAGAGATATTTTTGTTGCAACTTTTGTTAAAAAATAATTAATATTTAAAAATAATATAGCAATTGTCGAACAATTTATTTTGTAATATATTGTTTTTTTTAATATTGTTCTAAATTTGCTAGTTTTTAAGAATTTTTGTTGCAAAGATTTTTTTTGTATTTGATAAAATTTAGTATTGCTAACAACTTAAAAACTTATAGCTATTATATTTTATTTTGCAAATTAAACAATAATAGATTATATAAAATAAATATTTAATAAATTAAATACTTAACAATTTAAATTTAGTACAAATTACAATTTTAATATATTTAATATAAAAATATTTATTTTATATTTTGCTCTATATTTTTAAAAATATTATTATTAATTTTTAATAATAGTAGACTCTTAATTAGTAAATATTTAACAATATATAATATAGTTTTTTAAAAATATAGAAAAGTTTAAGTTTTTACAAATTGTTAAAAATATTTGTTTATTTAATTGTAGTTTTTTCGATTTAAAATTTTTTTAAAAATGCTATTTATTTATAAGTATTAACAAATTGTTTTTTTAAATAAATAAAATTAATAAATCTACTATTAAAAGAGTTAAAACTACTTTTTTTAACAACAAAAAAAAAATTATTGTAAATTTTTAAAGTTAAATTAAGCTAAATTTGTTATTATTTTATATAGTAACAATTGAGACTATATATTAGTTATTATTAAAACAAAAAAAAATATTGTTAATAATTATATTGTTATTAAAGATTTTTAAAAAAAATATTGTAAATTTATTTAATTATTATAAGCAAAACAAGATTGTATATTTTGTTTACAAACTTATAAATATATTTTTTTATTAAATAAATAATATTTGTTACAAACAATAATTGTTCTTTAAAATAATAATAATTTGCAAAAAGATTAATTTATAACAATTGTTTTTAATTATATTTTGCAATTTAATTTTAATATAATAAAATCTTGTAAAATTTATTGTTTATTTATAATTTTAAATTCTACTATAATTAGTTTAAATACTTAATTATAATACTTAATTTTTATAATAATTATATAAAAATTAATAAGTAAAAAATTAATTATTAAGTTTATATAGTTATATTTTTTAGCAAATATAAAAAATTGTTTTTTTAAAAAAAAAAGATATTAAAAACTATTTAATAAAAAAATATTAAAAATATAGATTATATAATAATAAAATTTATAAAATTTAATATATATTTTATATTGTTACAAACAATAATATTTTAAAATTCTAAAATCTAAAATAATAAAACTAATATTTATAAATTTTTTGTTGCAACTTAAACAAAGTTATTAAGAAATCTATTTATAATTAAATTTTTGCTATTATTATTTTTAGCTTTTATTAATTAAATTTATAATATATATTTTTTCTTTTAGTCTTTAACAATATATATTTGAAACTATTTGTATTTGTTGCAATTTATATTAATAAATTTAACTAAAAACTTATTAACAAATTTGCAAATATAAAAAATAAATAAAGTTTTTTTTTTAATTATTTTTTAA
>JAABUL010003100.1_pt1 | contig 25473 bp, 10 predicted proteins | sample 5559151 | NCBI WGS metagenome assembly JAABUL01 (sample SAMN10711876, study PRJNA513368) | rock metagenome | isolation source: Antarctica rocks | place: Antarctica: Victoria Land, Pudding Butte sud | reverse complement strand
TTGGTGCCAGCGCCCTCGAGGGCGTATTCGAGAGCCTCTACATCGTTCTGGAGGGGTCCCCGAAGGATGGAGAGGAGACACTTCTCGAAGTTGCCGGATGTTTCGGACTTGATGTCATTCTCAAGAATGCGACCCTTGCTGTCTTGATTTGTTGGGTAGGTCGATATTAGGCAGGGGATTTCCGAAGGGGGAATATGGGCCAGAGTGCGGATCAGGAGCGCTTCGTCGGTGCCAAAACCTTTCATTGCGCGGCGGAGGTCGCTAGCACGTTGGCGGGCATCGTATTGAATGGCGTGGTTTGGCGCGTATCCAGGAGACGGAGGGGTGGGGATCGGTGCGGGGGCACCGTAAGGTTGGGGCGGAGGAGCGCCATAGGGTGCTTGAGATGGGGCGCCGCCGTACGGAGAGTTCTGATGCTGGGGTGCACCATATTGACCTGGTGGTGGAGCGCCGTAGGGGTTTGGACTCTGAGGTGGAGCGCCGTAGGGTTGTTGCTGTGGGTATGGACTATGCGAAGGTGCGCCATAGGGAGGCTGTTGAGGCGGATATCCCTGATGCTGCTGTGGAGGATAGCTATGTTGCTGTTGTGGAGGGTATCCTTGGTGCTGTTGGGGGGGGTAGTGTCCTTGCGGCGGATAGCCTTGAGGAGGGGCGCCGTAGCCCTGTTGTTGTGGGGGGTATCCTTGGGGAGGATACTGGCCTGGGGGAGGTTGTTGGTAGCCCTCTAGGAAATGATTTATTCAGCATACATTCAAGAAACTTGAAGCAACAATCTCACGTTGTGGTCCTGCGTAGGGCAGGTGTCCACCTTGGGGTGGATAGGACATAGTCTGGGACGAAAGCTTCAGCGGCTTGCCTGAACGAATAGCAAGTCGATCAAAACTAGAAATAGGATGTGATATATACAATCAGAAAGTAGGATACAGAAAGAACGATATGTACAAGAAGGAGCGAAGAATGGTTGAGAACGCCTCAATTGCTACTCGTCATGCTGGGGGGCTGTGTATCCCCTAGGTAGAGTTCGGTAGGGTAGGGCGCTCTAGCGAACGTCAAACTGATGTTTGCCATCTATCCGCCTCAGCCACCATCATGCTGCTGTGCTGGTACCAGTGTACTGTGCACGTATACAGCCCGTACTGGCATGATGAGTGTGGTCGCATCTAAGGTCGCGGTTCGAGGGTCCGAGCCGGAGAGGTCCTTTCAGGGGCGTGCCATCGTTTCCTTCATCATCTCTGCCTCTCTTCTGCATGCCAACCCTTCATAAAGCTCTGGTACAGAGAACAATGAGTATCATAACATCTTGCGACTCCAAAGGAAATAGTTTAGAACGCCTCATGGATATGGCTAGAGTACTCGCAACAAGCGTTAAGGGAGTAAAACAAACCCGTAGGCAAGATCGGGACCTCATAGTCTGGAATCCCCTGCATGGTTCAGTGGGACAAGCTGTTGAACAGATTCGGTGGCCTGCATGATTGTAGATCTCAAGCCACAGTGTCAGCGTAATATATCCCGGCTCATTGGCTTTCCGTTATTCGCTGGACACTATATCATCGCAGGCTCGTGCCATGATGCGAGGCTCCTGGTCTGCAGGTGCAACCGTTGTGGGTAGTAATCATCTTCTTCCAAAGTCTCGCGGGAAAATTGTTACAGTCGCGCCATCAAGACAAAGCTCTACGGTTGCTCATGTATTTTCGTCTCACTCATTTAGACTATTGTCAGATCGTCATGTTCTATCCCATGTTGGAATACTGTGAGCGAGAACACTTTACTCGTTCTCCAGGTCCAAGCTTGGTCAATATTGTCGCCGATTAGCGCGTACAGGCAAATAATGTGGTTACACAAGATCTTAATTGGTCGATTGTTGATCGTCACGCATATGCAAAGTGACGGCACTATCTCTTTGCGCACGGCCAAAGGAACGGAATAGTGATGCCTCCTCTTGATGGTTTTCCTTCGGATTTTGTAACTTTCTTCTTGGTTTGTTGTCTCGTAGAGGTTTTGAGCATTCTGTTTATATCTTCCGAGATTCTGGCATTGTAAATAGTCGAACATGGTAGGTCGATTATTGGCCGCGATAGTGACAGCCTCCTCGCTGTGGTACTGTACGTTGACCCACGTTTCACAGATTGTAGAACCTAATGACGCTCGGGTGAACAACGCTGGCTTCACCGTATTATGTGAGCCTGGAGAGCCAAATGATATAATTGCAGAGTGAGCAGAAATACTTGACATGAGGCGTAGTGTACAGTTGACGGGAATAGCATCGTGTTCGTCCATGGGCTTCAAGGCCATCCGCGGCATACCTGGGCTTGGTCCTCGACTTCAGACGAGCCAATCAATTCAACACCTATTCAAGCTATTCCGAAGAGTAATCGGTTGAAATTCTGGGCAAAGTCGCCTCGGAGAGAGAGCGCATCCACGGAGTCTACCAAGCCTGCTGAGCAAATCGACGTGTACTGGCCTTACCACCTTCTGTGTGAAGACTGTCCTCGTTGCCGGATTCTAACATGGGGCTATGACTCCAAATTGTCCAACTTTTTCCAGGGCTCGGCCAACAAAAATCACATCTTTGCTCACTCCCGTGACTTACTCTCAGATCTCAAAGGCAGGCGTCTAACTTGTGTAAGAGACCAGCGGCTTGCATAATGACCCCTTCGGCGAAGCTGAGGCTGATCGTTGTACTCCACGATAACAGAAGGATCGGCCGTTGATCTTCGTGGCACATTCTTTGGGAGGTAATGTTGTCCAAGGAGTCCTCTGTAACTCATTACTGACTATATGGAAAGGCATACTGGTCAAGCAAGTAGGTTTTCGACGGCCATGTTTCAACGTGATCTGGAATGCTTAGTGTGTATAGATGCTATTGTTATGTAGCGAAAGTGACCAAAGACTCGAGAGGATGCTACTTGATTCCACAAAAGCCATCATGTTCTTTGGTACTCCACATAGGGGAAGCGATTTCTCGGACTTAGGGGAGACCTTCAGACGGGTCGCAAGTGCTGTAGGATTTGATACTGCAAATCAAAACCTCCGTACTTTGGAGGTCGACAGCGGAGTTTTGGAAGAATGTCACAGACGATTCCAGCAGTTGCAATCACGTGAAAATTTAGAGATTTTTACATTCCAAGAAACACGTGGCATTACAGGAATTGCGTATTTGGGGTTCAATCGCAAGGTTAATTCACTTCACTTCACTCGAGTTCGGTTATATGGCTAATATAAGGGTATTGAAGGTAGTGGCTGATGCATCGTCCCAGTTTACAGGGACGGAGCAAATTTGCTCTATAGATGCGAACCACATGGATATGTGTAGATTCTCGAGCAGAGACGACATTGGCTATCGTAGAGTTACGGATGTTCTCCTTAGCATACTTGAGCCTCTATCTAATATCGCGGGCCGGCGAAACCAAGACCACCAGGCTACTGAAGAGGACAGAATCACAGAACGTCAGTAACAAAATCTCAATGCTGAGGAGACATACTAATCCTAGTATGTTTCTAAGTGGGCGCAAACTATCAAGGTTACAACAATGTCCAATGAAATAAGTCTTGTTCATTCGATTGTTCTAACTGATATCAAGGGGGCTTAACGTCGCTATGGTATCCCGAGATGGACTATCGCCACCAGGATGTTGAGAAAGCTTTTCCAGGAACGAATACTTGGATTTTCCAAAATAAGTCGTACCAGCGATGGATATACGAAGAACGCAGACTCCTATGGATCAAGGGCAAACCAGGCTCTGGAAAATCTACAATCATCAAACGGATTCTTGACTCTTTCACAAGGGAGCACGCCGCTAACCAAATACAGCTGTACTTCTTCTTTCATAGACGGGGCAGTCAGCTGCAGTATACTCAGGTTGGCATGCTTCGGACGCTCCTACATCAGCTCATTCGTCAGGCTACTCTGGTGAGAACCATGTTTGAAACAGCCTGGGTAGAGAAGAAAACGCTCCAAGATGGGGAAGTACATGCCAAAAATTGGCGACTGGAGGAACTGCGTGATCTCTTCTCAACGCTTCTCGTCGCAGCTGCAGAGAAACAGAAAATCACAATCTTTGTAGATGCTCTCGACGAGGCTGGTGAAGATGCTGGAAAGGACCTACTTTACTATTTCCACAGGCTGAGCAACGATATATCCGAGACTCAAGCTCGCGTCAGCATATGCTTCTCTTGTCGTCGATACCCAGTATTTGTGGATCACGGTGGCCTCGATGTCTGGATCGACCAGGAGAATCAAGAGGACATCGCTACGTATACTGTCGCCGAGCTGGATAGGCAGCTCGTCAAAGATGCGGATCACCAAAATGCTGTTGAGAGTTTGCAAGTAAATTTGATAAGAAAATCATCAGGGGTATTCCTTTGGGTCGCCCTGATGCTCCCTGTCGTGACAAAAGAATATAACGATGGAGAGCCCTTGCATTCGATCCTTAGAAGACTCAATGAAGTGCCCTCGGACTTGAGCCAGATATATGAGTATATATTGACGAACGTCGTGAATGCCGAGAAACGGTCTCGAACACTGCGATTCATGCAGTGTATCTTTCTTGCACAGAAACCCATAGAAGCTATAGCCGTTATTCACGCCCTGGCGTGCGATGACATTTCTGTTCGACGGTCACCATTTCCGGTCAATGACTTGGTCTCCCCAGGCAACAATTCGCAGGTAGAGAAACTGGTCCTTAGTCTTTCAGGAGGTCTGGCCGAGGTCAAGTATGGTTCCGATTTCGGGAAAAGTCATGTACAATTCATCCACGAATCTGTCAATGACTTCTGGCGGAAGGACAATTTTCGGTGTTTGGGTTTTACTCCCAAAAGTGACGCTGTTGGCGAAAGTCACTACGATCTATGCGTGTTTTGCCTTGACTACTCAAAATTAGCTTTCGAGATGGTGCCGTACGATAAAGATCGTAGTATCCCAAGCACCAGAGCGGAAAATACCCAGCGCAGGTCTGCCATGCCGGTGCATGGAGAATTACGAGATGAAATCGAAAACCGCTTTCCGTTTATTCACTATGCAACAACTTCATGGCTGTCTCATGCTAAAAGGGCCGAACGACGGGGCATATCGCTAGCAGGGCTCCTTCGCCAACTCAATTGTCCGCCTTCAGACTTCTATGAACGGATGCTTGGGCACCTTTCAACATACATATCAAGGTCTGACAATCTAGTGAAGGGAGCAACGCTGCTACATCTTGCCGCGTCATTCGGCCTCGAAAGCCTTATGCGAGAGCTTCTGAAGACCGGGGCAGAAGTTAATCATGTTGATTGTGAAGGCAGTACAGCAATGGCATTTGCCCCTATTGATAGTATGCAGATCTTGCTTGACTACGGGGCAGACATCAATGCACCTCTGTCCCAATATAGAGATAGCCCCTTATCTGCAGCTGCGTGGTTGGGCGATGAAGAAGTAGTACGATTCCTGGTAGAGCATGGGGCCGATGTCAATGCCTTTGTTCCCGGTCTTGGTAGTCATACGAACTTCTCCCCTTTGGAGGCGGCAGTCCAATCTATAGGAGAAAACGCTGTACCAATAGCGCGCTTTTTGCTCGATAATGGCGCCGATATCCGTCCAAGAATGCAAACTGCAGAAAGGCATGGACTCACTTGTAGATACACTCTGTTGGATACCGCGTTACACGATGGGATTCCCTTGGTGGAAGGTCATAATGATGAGATAGTGCAGTTGCTCCTCGAGAGGGGGGCATACGTGAATTTGCCTCCCAAAAGAAAACAGAGCTTGTTACAAGAAGCTATCCAGGTTGAAGAACCCGGGTTGGTGCGATTGTTCCTTGCACATGGGGCGCACGTAAACGTTGATGCAACGGACATATCTGACACTGCACTGGGACTGGCAGCAAGATTGTCCGGCCACGCGCTGATGCAAACACTGCTTGAGGCGGGTGCCGATGTTTTTCGACAGACTCGTTGGTATGGTCCGCTCTACCAGATAGCGAAGAGATCCGTATGTGATAGCGAGGCGAAAGTACGACTGCTTCTGGAATTTGGTTACGGCAGGAGGTGGGCCATCAGAAGTGGTATCAGCTTGGCCAAGACGGCAAAACAAGGCAGCGAAACCATGTTGCGACTGCTGCTCCTTGCGAAGGTGGACAAGGCACGGGATGGGTACACGGTGCTCTTGCAGTTGGCAAAAGGGTCGGATGTCGAGCGTGAGGGAAAAGTAAAGCTGCTGCTTAAGTACAAATATGGCGCTCGTTGGCTTAATAGTTACTGGGCGAGCGCGGCGTCTTCGTTCAGACGAATCGAGGATCTTTCGGAAGAGAGCGATGGGTAGCGAGCGTGACGTTGGCTACCCATATCCTGACTTCGTGGATGCTCGGAGTGATAGGAATGTATTGGACAGAGGTAGATCGGACATGTTTCTATACTATAACAATATGGAAAGAATAGTCGGCTGGCTGAGGGAAACACTAAACATCGCATATCGGCAATGAAAACGAACAGATGACCCTTTGATATAAGACTTCACTTCCTGAAGACAACCCTGTTTGAATGTCTATATGCAAGTGATCCCCGAACGTCTTTCGGGAATTCAATAACCATAGTTTGACTTCGCTGTGTGTAGGATTCTTGCATCAAACACCATTGTATTCTAAACTCGTCTGGTGAACCTAATTTACGTCGGACAAGGTAATATTCTCACTCCAAAAGATGAGCCTCTATCCAACGATATTTCCGTAGAAGCTTCTCATGGACTTGGCAGAGCATTAATCGTATTCGCCTGCTACATCCAGCGGAGTCGTGATCTAAGCGGTCATGTCCAAAGCGACTGAAAATATCCGCTGCGCGTAGGTGATGAAGTCCTGGCCTTTACAAAGTCAACATGGCTGAATCAGCGACAACCGTACAAGATGCCTTACTAGGGCTAGGCGTGATCGAGGGGTCGCCATAATTCTGGATAGTAACCGAATTGATCGTTTTGGCAACGAGAAACGCTACAGTGTTGTAATCATTTTGGATAAGCGTAAGATACTGATTTCTATCAATTAGCACGTTCCTTTACAATGTACTAAGAGCCTGCGATAGAGTACCTAATGTGTCCTAGCTATCAGGATGACGCTGTTCCAGCTAGGCTTATTGTGCCAATCCGCAACGCCGTCGTGCTAGAGCAGCATCTTCTTGAGCTGGTTGATGTTGGCGGATACTTCGATCAAATTCAATTCGGAATTGAGGATATCTTGCATGCGGGACAAAGCGTGCCCGCACTGCGTCAACGCCTGCCTGATGGAACCGAATTGGGAGGCGTAGATCTGAGAGATCGCGGCATTCTTGTTCTTGAAGAACATCTTGACGAGGTAGATTTCGAATTTATGTTTATTGATCTAAAAGATTTGAAGTCAGCTCTCTGCGTTCTAAGAAGGTAGCACAGCCTATGAATAAGAGTACGGAATTTCGATCTTTTTGCGTAGGCGAAATGGAAATAGAAGGAGATTGGGGGCAGAGACAACGTAAGATCGTCTAAGGGACCTTACGTACCCATGCGTAGGCGATTGAGTCTTCGTTGATAAGCGGGTTGTTCACTTGTTGCGGCGTGATAATACAGATCCTCTCGGCCGGATTGGGTTCATCGGCCTCGATTATAATAATACCTTGTTGCCGCGCGGTCTGACGATAATTGGCGTTGCCGACAAATATTTGGCGGCCAGACGCCATACGAGGAACAAGGTCCAACGATGACCTGCTTTCCAGGCCAGTATGCGAGGTCTCAATGAAATGGGCTACGGGCTCTTGTTCGCCATCGTCGACGCTAGGATGCTTTTTCCCCTGCTCGTCTCTCTCTAGAAGGACTAGTAGGCGATCGATGGTATCCTCGTCGTAATCGGACATACCGTCCTCAAGAGCTGAATCATCGTCACCTCTCTTGTCATGACCGGCCGCAGAAACCGTACCCGTGGACAATGGTAGAGTGCCTGCTGGATCATTATAGTTTCCAATCCCGACAGGGGGAGCCAGTGTACCCTGAGTAGCGTCTGCTATTGCAACAGTCGTCTGTTGAGGATTGCTAAACACGATCTTGGGAATTTGTAGGGCCGCGCTGAAGTCCGCCTTAGGAACAAGCACACAGCTTACGTGGTGGGGCAGACTGCCTAGATCCAAGCCTGGAGAAGGAATATTGGAGTTGTCGATGTTGGCGCGACAGGCGATCAAGGATTTTGGGGCTGGCGCAGCGTTGCAAGTGCCTTGTTGCAATTGTTCTGCTGTGCATGCTTGAACCACGCCTGATAAAGGAAGGGGGGACGCCAGACCGGTGGCTAAGAAAGGGAGAAGCGAAAGCAAGTACATTATTGCAGAACACTGTAATGGCACAAGAAGACAAGAGAATGTGAGAAATGTGAGTTCTGCAATTTCTTGGAAGCAAGTAATTGGATGGGAAAGTAAACAGATTTGTTGAGGAATATGGAGGCCTTGATTGAGATGCGCAAAAGCATTTATATATAAAGGCTGCCTTACCCATCGAGGATAATGGGTATACATAGAATGTCTTGAGGCTGCCGTGAATGTTGGCCTTGAATTAGATTCTGACGGTAAGATTCCTAATGCTGAACCGCAAGTCTTTTCAGATGTCGAGTATTTCACCTGAGGTCGTATCAAGTTATGAAATTATAGAACACTGACTGCAGGACAAGGGCAGACGAGTCGTGCTTGTTTGATTGATCAGCACTACTTTGGATGACCTATATCGTTTGCATGTCAGCCAGAATCACCAAAGAAGAAGAATCGGCTTTAGATCTCATCTCAGCTTCATGCGTTGGCGACCCGCGGTACAAGTACTTATTTTTGACATGGCTAAGACAACAAGCTGTGGGGTTCCTGGATGAAATAAGACAGCCTAGCACAGACTTAGGGATTAGTATCTGAATCGGCCGAGGCCTTCTTCTTTTTTCGTCCCTGAATTAGACTGAGATGAAGGAACCTCAGAGCCGGCATAAATCTCAATCGCCTTTCTACTCCTGTCGTGTGGCTTGCGGTAGCTTGAATTTTCACATAGCAGAGGTTTTAGCAGAGGCCTTGCCTCAGTAGTCAGACCTAATGCAAAAGAAAAAAAAAAATCCTCAACCGAACCCTAGCGGGTTCGCTTATGTTAGGGTTGCGCTAGAGCTGTTACTAGAGATTAGTTTCGACGCAGTAAATGCACTAGCATTTAGTATGTCTAAACATATTCGCATCGAGCATAATATTTGTTATAGCGTTGTTTTCTTCTCTTTTGTATAATTGTATTAGATCTAAGAGCAAAACTTCTATTTTCTAATATTTTGAAATTATTTTGATAATAGTATATCAAAAAAATTCTTATTATATATTTGAAAATCGTATACTTAATATTGCTACTTTAATTATATATTTATTAACAAATTAATTGCAATACTACTATTTATATTCTATTTAATAGTATTATTTTAAGAATTAATTAACTTAACTATCGACTAATATTGTTTTGAAAATAATTTTTTTTTTTTTTAAAAAATTGCAATCTATATATAGATACAATTACTTTCTGTATATTTTTGCTATTTTGTTTGACGCTTCTTCTAGCTATATTATTTTGTTAATTTAGATTTATAACTTTTTCGATTTATTGTATCGACTGCAAGTAAAATTTATTATCAAATTTTTTTCTTCAATTTTTGCGATATTTTAGAATAGAGAACAATATAGATAATAACAAGACGTAGAACAAAGAGACAATCGAGAAAAAGATTATTAATATTGTAAAAAATGCGTTTGAATTTAAAATTAAACTAGATTAACTATCTCGAATCGATTAATTAAGTTCGGGTCAATTAATTAATCTAAATCTTAACAATTTAAATCAACTTGATTCGAAAGTCTTAACAGATCGATTTCTAAACTTAAAATCGAAAATTGAGTTAATACAAAGTAGTTACTATCTCTTTGAATAGAGCTACGTAGTTAAGCGAGTTAAGTTAGATAGCACGTATAATAATAATAGTAGCATTTGTAGTAGAACTAATTGCTAAGAAACGCAAGTGCGAGAAAAATCTTATTTTCTATAAAATACTTTCTTGTTTGCTATTAAAAGAAAGCAATACGCAAATAGTATTTGTTAATTTAATATTAATTTTATTTAAATCTAGTTTGCGCAACTCTTTGTCAAATATATATTAACGTATATTAAATATACTATTGCAAAGTAAATCTAGTATTGCAAAATATATTTTACAATTATATTCTCTCTTAAAATCTTAATCTCTAAGATCTATATTATTAGTTCTAGCTACAATATAATTTTTAAATTGTTATTGTAACAATATTTATAAAACTATATATATTGCAACGTAGACGCGCAAAGTTTTACTTCGCAATTACTTATCTTTTAACAACAATAAATAGAAGCAAATATTTAAAGTAATTTCTCGCACTCTATAAATAATAAGAAAACAATAAATATCTGTAACAATATATTTACAAGATTAATATACAATTTTGTAAATATATAAAATTTTATTTTGCAATTATTTTTAACAACAATAAGATAAAAACAAATATCTAGAATAGTTTCTTATATCTTATAGATAATAAAAAAGCAATAAATATTTGTAATAATATATTTACAATTATTTTTTGTCTATTTTAATAATTGTAGATTTATCTTTTTAATAGAATTGCTTTTAACAAATATTAAATAGATAGCAATAATTTATTCTTCTCTATAATATATAGACGCGTTGCTATTGTTCTTAGACGCAATATAGTAATATAAATAGTATTATTACTATTTTGTTTTCTTGCTTCTTATACTACTTTGCAAAACAATTTTATAAATATAAATATTTCTATTTTTGTGTTTATTTGCAAATTGTAAAGATATTTAATTATTGCAATACTTAATATAAATTAACGCAATTAATATTGCAATTTTTAAATTTGTTTTACAATAATAATAATAATTTTTATCTTTTTTGCAATTAAATATTGCGACTTTGCAAATACAATTGTAAATATTTGTTCTCTAGTATTTTATTTACTTATTGCAATTAATATACAAGTATTAAAATTGTTTATATACTATATAAAAAACAATTTTGTTTTAATTTTAATTGTAATAGAAGTAATTGCAAAATTAATTTAAAAGTTTAATTAACTTTTTATTATATAGAGTATTACTAGTATTTTTATAAATTATTAAACAATAGTAAGTAGCTTAATAGTATTAATATTATTTTAAAAACAAAACTAATATATATACAAACAAATTGTTTGCGCAATTTTAACAAATATTTTTTGTTTATTATTATTGCTATTGTTGTTGTTATTATTTTTGTATTTGTTTTTGTATCTACTTTTGTGTTTATTTTTATTATTTTTGTTTCGATTTTTATTTTTTTTGTTTTAATTTCGATTTCTTTTGCTTTCTTAACTTTTTTTTGTTTATTATAATTTTATTTGTATTTTTTGTTTTTTTCGATTTGTTTTTTAATTGCAATTTAGAATATATTTGCAAATTAAAAGAAATAGAAATAAAATTAACAATATACAATAGTTATTTAATACTATTGCTATATATTTGTTTTTAAGCAAAATCTCTTTATTATATATTTTTTAATAGCAAATTGTATTATTAAGTATTTTTGTTACTTTGCAACAAAATATTTTTGCAAATTAAATTTTATTGTTGCTATTATATTTCTTTTTGTTTTGTGTATTTACTTTGTTGTTGCTATTATAATAATTTTTTCTATTGTTATTAATATTTTTTAATTAAAGATAAACTATTGTATATAATATAATAAGTATAATATATAGATTTTAAAAGAGATATTAGATTAACTTATATAATTGCAATTGTTATTATTAATAATCTTTTTTATTTTCTTTAAGTTGTTTGCTATTATATTGTAATCTTTAATTTTAATTGCTTACTTTTTAATAAGAGTTTTTGTACTAGAATTTGCAAATTATTTTGCTATAGTAAATTGTATTGCAAAGTCTATAATATATAAAGCTAATATATGTTAGTTTTGTTTATAACAATAATTTTTTTATTTATAACAATTGCAATTAAAATATATCTTGTTTGCTATCTTTAAAATAGCAAAAATTAATTTGTATAAATATATATATATAATTTTATTTTTATATATATAAATCTATTTTTAAGTCTTTATATTACTATAAAAGTTTTTGTAATTTTTAGAAATATAATCTTCGACTTTTAATTTAATTTTTTGCTTTATTTGTTTTTATATAATTATTCTTATTTTTTTAATTTGTTAATTATTTTTATTTTATTTTATTTTTTTTAATATCTTTGTAATTATGCTATATTTTTTTGATTTCTTTTAAACTTCTAAATTTTGTCTATTGTGTTTTTAAGATATTTTAAAAACTTTTATATTTTTTTTTATAAGATTGCGTTAAGCTATCTAATTAAATATTTAAATATACTATTTTTAATTTGTTTGTTTAATATTTTATTTCTTTTTATTTTCGATAAAAATTAATTTCGATTTTAAATCTTTGTCTCGCAAATATTAAAATTTAAGTAGCAAAATATAAAAAATAATATAAATTGTTTTATATTTTGCAAATAGATTTAATTAATATATATATTTTTTTTAATTAAAATAGTAAAGAGTTTTAATTAATAATAATTAATTTTTTTCTTAGATTGCAATATATGTATATTAATACTTTGTACTAGTACTTTGTTGTTTATTTAAAAACTTATTAATTTGTAATTCTTATTATAATTTTTTGTTTGTTGTTTCGAAATTACTACTTATAGTTCTTTTAAGTACTTTCTAGTACTTTGCAATTATTTTGCTTATTTTGTAACTAAAGATTTTTTTTGTTAAGAGTCTATTTATAGATATATTTGCAAAGTTTGCAATATAGTTTGTTAATAATTTGTAAAAAGCTTTTTTAGTACTTAAGTAAATACTATTATTATATATAAACGCAATTATATATATCAATTTTAGTTAATTATTTTGTCTATAATTATAGTAAATATATAGATAATATTTTGAGATTTAATTTTGTCTCTTTGTTTAATTATTAATTTGCAAATAAAATATAGTATTAAATTAATACTTTATATCTAGATACTAGCACAATATCGATTAAAAATAGCTTGTAAAAAACAAATTTTTGTCGAAAATAATATTATATATTATTTTATAATAATATACAAACTCTCTTTATAAAAGTTTTGCAAAATTTCTTGTATTAAGTCTTTTAATAGTTGCAATATAGATTGCGTACTTAATTAGTTTATTAACTAATATTAAAATTATATTATTAATCTTTTTAGTATATAAATCTTTTATAAAAAATATATTTATAATAAAGTCTATTGTTATTATTTTAAAGAATTGCAAATTTTAGAAAATATTAAGTTAAGTTCTCTATATAGTTTATAATAGTAAATACGCGTGCGCTAACAATTAGAATAAATACAAATATACTTATTAATTTTCTTAATTATACTAGATTAATAATATTTTTATTATATTGTATTTTCAATTTGTTAATATATAAAATACTCGAATATAGAGTTATTATAATATATACAAAGAATTTTATCTTTGTTATTGCGTTTTTTGAGATATAGATTGCGAAATTTCGATATAGTAATTTTTTTTTTAATATTTTATTTCGAAAGTTTATTTTATTTATTTGCGAATCTTTAATACTATTGCTTTTTTATAATAAAAGTATTTTTCTATTGTAGTTTTTGCAACTATATTGCTATTGATCTTTTTAAATTAGCAAAGAACTTCTTTAATTCTACAATTTATTATATTAAAAATTAAAACAATATAGAATCTAAAATATTATATAATTTTTTAAAAACTTTTTTATTTAGATCTATAATTTAAGTATTTGTAATAGTAGTATTATTTAGTTGCGCTATTAAAGTTGCAAATTTAATTATAGTAGAAATATCTTTGTCTTTTTGCAATTTTAATTAATATTTCAAATTGTAAAATTTGTTTTGCAAAATAGATAAAAAATTGTTATTATTATTTTTGCTATTATTAAATTTTATAATATTAAATCTTTTTAACAATATATTTGCAAAATTAAGTTTTTTTTTGCAATATTCTATATTAAAATATAATGCAACTAATTTCTTAATTTAGCAAACTTATTTAATTAAAAACTTTTTTATAATTATAAAATAACAAAGATTGTTATAATTTATAATTATACAAATAATATATTTGCTATTTTGTAAATAATATTTTTAAAACTTAAAAGCTAGTACAATAATATAGAGCTTTTTATTGTATATATTTTAGCAAATTTTAAATTCTTTGAATTTATAACTAATAAATATAATAAAATATTATTGCGTATCTTTGTTAAGTTAATTAAATATATTTTTTGTTTTACAATTTAATATATTAATTTTTATACAAAGAAAAGTACTTTAATTGTAGTATTTTAGAATAAAAATAATAATAAAAACAATTTTAAATATTTTAAAAACCTTTTTTGCTTTTTTAATATATATAAATTGCAAGTATACTTTGCTTTTTTTTGTATTTATAGTTAAATTAATTAAAAATACTACAATTTAAAAAAACTTGCAAATAAAGTATTAATAGAATTTCGCAAATTTAAGAAATATAAAAATATTTTTTGTTAATTTTAGTTTGAATTATTCTTAAATAGTTTTAATATAAGTTTGTTTTATTTAAATATCTTGCTTTTTAATTATAAAATTTAGAGAAATTATTTTATTGCAATTAAATATATATTTTAATAGCTTTATATATAATTGATATTCGAGCAATATACAAAGTATTTTGCGAATATTCTTTTAATACTGCTTTTTTGAATCTAAATAAATAAGTATATTATTTAAATATATTATATAATAAATATTAATATACAATTTTAATATATAATTTATATAAAATTAGAAAATAGTAAAAGTATTAATAAGATTAAAGAGTATAATTTAATATTTAAACTATTTATATTAAATACAAAAAATTATTTTCTATTTATTATTTTAACAAATTTAAATACAATAATATATATTATATATATTAATTTTAATAAAAAATTTTGCATTTGCAAAGCGCTTAAACGTTTCTAAAAAAAGAGAAAGAAAATACTTATTTTTAATAATAATTTTATTAAGTTTGCAATAGTTTATATAAAGACGCAAACTACTATTAGATTTTTTTACAATTAATATTAAAAATTTGATAAAACTATTAAAAGAATATATTTAGTTTTTCTTTAATATATTTGCAAAATATACTTGTATTGCAATTAATTTATTTCGCAATATATTATATACGTATTTTATATATAATATCTTGCTTTTTACAAAATTAATTAAATATTTTATCTAATTATATATATTAAGCGTATTTGAATTTTTTTTTAAAAATATCTCTATAATTTTCTTAATTTAATTCGAAATAATTAATTTTTTAATTTAAAATATATTGTATTTTGCAATCTTTTTTTTGTATATTTTAAAAGCTTTTTTGAAGATAGTGTTTAATATAAAAATACGATATAGATTTTGCTATAACTCTTAAGAGCAAATATAGCAAATTATACAAACTTCTTAAAATTAATTATTTAATTTTTTTTTTTCAATTGTTTAACAAAACTATTTTAATAGATTTAAATACAATTTAATTATTATATATTTAAATTAACTTTTTTGAGTTAAAATAATTTAAAAATTATTTTATAATTTTGTATATTAATAATATAGAATTTAAAACAATTGTTTTTGTATATTTTTTTGCTATTTATAATAGCAATAGAAAGTTTTTGTATTTTATATAAGATAATAACACAATTATTAACAATCTATATTTACAATAACAAAAAAAATTCTTTAAATAGTTGTGTATTTTTAACAAAGAATTGCAAGATAAAATTTTCTTTAATTTCTAAATTAATAAAATACTTAATTTTGTATATATTATATAATATATTAACAAATACTATTTAAATTAATATTCTAATTTGTTGTTTTTAATTTTTTATATCTAATATTGTAGTAACAAGTATTAGATTTTAATTTTTTTTAAAAGTATATTACTTTTGTTTTGTTTTTTTATTTACTTTTAATATTGCAAATATATAGAGTTACTTAATTTGTAATTTATTTAATTGTATATATAGTATTTGTAATCAATAGATACAACATTTTTTTTAACAAATATTTAACAATTGTTTTTGTTTTGCTAGTTATTGTTAATACTATTTTTAATTTGTATAGTTATAATAATTTTAATAATCGATATAATAGAATTGTTTGTATTGCTAGTTGCGCTTGACAAATTATCTTATTTATATAAAGATTGATTTTCTTTATTATATTTTTTAAAGTTTTTAATAATATAAGAGATACTATTTGATTTTAATAGCTTTTTAATTGATTGTAGATATTGTTTTATTTCAATAAATCTATTATATATTTATATAATACTAATATAGCTATATTGTTAACAAAGCATTTTTTAACAAATTTTGTTAACATATTTGTTTTTTAGATTTTGTATTTTTTTATTGTCGATAACTAATTTCTTTAATTGCAAGTATAAATTATTTAAATAAATAGCAAATTTCTTAATTTCTTAATAAGATTGTTATTTTCATCGGCAATTCCGGAATCTTTGCTTAGAAAGTGCTAGTTGCGAATTCTGCTAATTTGACTATTAGCTAGTCTAGAATCTATTTAGCAGAAAAAGTCTTGGCGCTTGCTTAATAGAGATTCGATTTTGATGTTCGAGATGCGTATAGACTCTCGCAATGCTTTGCTTACGTCTTTATTTGTTATTTGTTTACACTATAGTAATTTGTATAATAGAATCGAACAATTCGAGAGATTTCTATGCGCGAATTATGCGTTGGCGAGAACATCCCTATTACGTAATTGTGTTGTGCTATAGTAGTCGTAAATTGCGTTCGTAGATTGCGCCCGTAGATTGCGCCCGTAGATAGCGTTCGTAGGACTTGGCAACGTGCGAGATTAGATCTTGGCAAAGCGCGTGTTAATTACGCGTTTGCAAATCCTGCTAATTGTAGTTTAATCTTGCGCTTAATTATATAAAGCGAGCACATCGACATATTAGCTAATTTGACTATTAGTTACTAATAGTACTATTAACAAGAGTTCCGGAATTGTCGATATTATATTTTTAAATTTAAATTTAAATTTTATATTGCAAATCTTAAATATATTAAGAAATTTTTTAATATATTAAAGAAAATAGTTTTAAATAATTTCTTTATTTTTATTATATATTTCTTGCATATATTTGTGTTATTAATTATATTGCTTTTTTGTAAAATATAATATAACTTAAAGTATCTTCGACTCTTTATTAAAGTAGTTTGCAAAATTATTTTAAATATAATCTTTGCAATTCTCGAATTAAATTTCTAAACTTATATAGTTAATATACTTTTGTATTAATTAAATTAATAGTAATTATTACTATATTTGCAACAATAGTTATTAATATATTCTGCAAGTTAAAGCTTTGCAATTGCAAACTTAATTTCGAATTTTAGAAATTGTAATATATTTGTATTATTAATATATTATATAATAATATTTGTTAAGATAAACAATATAAATTTGTTTTTAAAATTAAATATTTTAATATTTTCTTTGCTCTAATTAATAGTTGTACTAGTATTAAGATAATTATTTTTGTCTAATTTTTAAGATATATTATTTGCGTAAATTTCTTTACGCAATTAATTATTAATAATATTCTAAAAATTAATTAATCTCTAAATATGTTTGCAAAAGCAAGTTATTAATAGTTTGTTAACTATTACTTTTAATTGAACAATTTTGTTTAGATAAAACAATTAGAATTGTAAAGTAGCTATTATCTCTTTAAATAAAACTACGTATTTAAGCAAGTTAAGTTAGATAGTATATATAATAGTAATAATAGTATTTGTAATAAAACTAATTGCTATAAAACGCAAATACAAGAAAAATCTTACTTTTATAAGACGCTTTTTTGTTTGCTATTAAAAGAAAACAATACGCAGATAGTATTTGTTAATTCGATACTAGTTTTGCTTAAATCTAGTTTGCGCAATTCTTTGTCAAGCATATATTAATGTACGCTAAGTACGCTATTGCGAAGTAGATCTAGTATTGCGAGACACGCTTTATAGTTAAATCGAATCGATTTCTAGAGTTAAAATCGAATCGAATTGTTAAGAGATAAAGTTATTTAGTAGCAAATTTGATAAACATAAATTAGATTTTAAATCTTATTATTTTTTTATCTAAATATTCTATAGTAATACAATAAAGTAATATATATAAACTATTTAATATTTATATAGTAAATAGATTACAACTATTATAGTTTTTTAATAAACTTCGATCTTATATTTTATCGAAAAGTATATAGTAATATATTTAGATAATATACTTGAACTTATTAATACTATAAACTAGTTTAAGATTTCTACAAACTTGTAATTAATTTTATTCTTAGTATTATTATTATTGTTTTTGTTTTTGTTATTATTATTATTATTATTTTTGTATTTTGTATTTCTATATTTGTTATTTATTATTTTTGTATTATTTTTTGTTTTCTTCTATCTTATTTTTACTTTATTATTATTAATTTTAATTAAGTCTTTAGAATTGTTATTTGTCAATTTTAAAGAATTAGATATTTTGCAATCTATAGTATTTTTATTGTTTGCAAAATTAATAATATATTCGAATAATACATTTAATATATTATATATTGCTAATATACTTAATTTAGTTTGTAAAATAGAGAGCAAAAAATTGCAAAAAAATATAGCAACGCAAATTAATTATAACAAAAAAAAGAAATCGATTAAGATAGTTTCTAATGTATATAAAGTAATATAAAGAGATAATATATTAAGTTATTATTAGCTAAGTATTTATAATATAGAAGAAATATAAATACAAATTTGAAACAATAGATTTATATAAAATTTGCAAATATTAGAAGACTAATAATTTATTAATTTCGAAAATATTTTTTGCAAAATTAATTCGAAAAATCTTGCAAAATAAAGTTATTAATAGAGAAAATAATAAAAAATATCAAATTTAAATATCGATCTTATTAGTTCTTTAAAAAATTATCAAGAATTTTATAATTAATTTTTTCTCTAATAAGTATATTATTTATTTGTATTACTATTGTTTCTATACAAAATATACTAATATTTTGTTTTATATATTTAGATAGCAATTTTCTTGCTATTTATATTAATTGCAAAATTATTAAGTTTAAAGATTTGCAATTGTTGAAACAATTAATGCAAAATCTAGAACTTTATTATAGTAAATAGTAATAAAATTAATATTTAAATATCTTTGTTATATCGAAATTCGAAATAGTTAACAAGAAATTTAGAATTTAAACTATTTTATTTATTGCACTTTATTATTTGTATTATCTTGTTGCATTATCTATTAAATATATTGTTTTACTATATATATTTTTAATATTTCTCTCTATTAAATATAATAACTAAAAAGTGTATTATAATTATATATTTAGATTATCTAAATAATTAGAGTTAAATTATTGATTTAATATCTCTAATTAAAGAGTTTAACAATCTTGTTTTATATAATTTTATAGAAGATTGCACAAAAAGAAAATTATTGTATTTTAAAAAAAATTCGAATTTTTGTTTTTTTAATTTCTTATACTAATAATATGCAATCTATAGTATAATTTCAAATAGTACTATAATGCTATTTTAAACAATATTATAGATTGCATATTATTATTACAAGAAATTAAATATACTATTATTAAGTTATTAAGACTTAATTATTTAATCTTATTATATTTAAATATATATTAAACATTGGCAATTCTAGAACCCTTGTTAATAGTACTATTAGTAACTAATAGTCAAATTAGCTAATATGTTGATGTGTTCGCTTTACATAATCAAGCGCAAGATTAAGCTACAATTAGTAGAATTTGTAGACGCGTAATTGATATACGCTTTGTCAAGATCTAATCTTGTACGTTGTTAAGTCTTATAGTACGAACGCAATTCACGAGCGCAATTTACAAGCGCATTTCTCGACTATTATGCGCACAACACAATCACGTTATAAAGACGTTCTCGTCAACGCATAACTCGCGCATAGAAATCTTACAAATTGTTCGATTTTGCTATACAAATTACTATAATGTAAACAAGTAATAAATAAAGACGTAAGCGAAGCATTGCGAAAGTTCGTGCGTATCTCGAACATCAAAATTAGATTTTTGTCAAGCAAGCGCCAAGACTTTTGCTGCTAAATAAATCTTGAACTAGCTAATAGCCAAATTAGCAGTTTTCGCAACAGGCACTTTCTAAGTAGGGGTCCCGGATTTGCCGATAAAATTAGAGATAATATAATTCTTAAAAAATTAAAAAAATTAATTTAATACAATATTAAGTATTTAGTCATTTTAAATATATTATTTATCTATATTATTGTTAATAATATTTGTTTATTTATAACAATATTATAAATATAAAATCTTTTATACAATAATTTAGCTATAAATAAATTTTACTTAAAACAATCTCAAATTTTATTTGAATTTTTTTCTTACTTCTATTAACTTGCTAATTATTATTTTGTATTCTACAATATATATTTTATAATTTAATAATAGTTTTTTTTTTATTTAAATTTATAGTACAATTATAGTATTTAATTATTATAATTTGCTTAATTGTTTGCAAACTTATTTAAGATCAATTTTATTAATATATTTTTCGAACAAAACTAAAAGTTTGTTTAATATCTACTAATAATACTAAACAAAAAAAATATCTCTAATTATTTGTATTAACTTAAAATAGTTCGAAGTATTATTTTTTTAATATTTCTATATTAAATATTTATTCTCTATAATATTGTAACGAGATAGGGATAGAATTCTAGTTAGTAGGCAACTATAACAATAGAGACTTATCGCAATGCAAGCATGGACCGCACTATATAGTCTAATAGTGTATTAAGTAGCTAAGATTCTAAGATCTAAGTGGGAGAGATCGCATATGTACTGCAGATAGATCGCTAGTACTGGTGGCAAACATCCCCAAGTCCATAGCCTAATATTACCTGGTTATTCGACTACAATATTAATGCAAAAATATTAATTATCTTTATTTTAAATCGAACAAAAATATTAAAATTGTCGAAATAAGAATCTTACAATATTTGCGCCAAAGTATAAAAAAAATTAACTAAAAATTAAAAATATTATTATATTGTATTATTTTTTTAACAATATTTGCTCTTTATATTTTTATTTTTAAAGTAGCAACTAAATTATAATAATATCGAAAATAGATTTTAAATTTTGTCTAATATTTTGTTTTGTAGTTTACAAAACTATTATTTATTTTTTTGTTTTATATTTTCTAAAAACTTAATTTCTATATAGAATCTAAAATATTAACAAAATTGTATAATATTTTATTAAGTTTTTCTATTTTCGAATAATATTTAACAAGTTTTGTCGAAGCTTTTTTACAAACTTTCAATATTTTTTTTTTTAAAAAATAGCTATAATTTGTTATAGTTTTCTTTAAATAATTAAAATAATTAAATACTATATCGAATATTCGAAATTTTAAATAAATATTAGTATTAGTTGTTCGAGAAACTATAAAAGTGCATTTATAAAAAAAATTTAATATATTGTTAAATAGTTAAATCGATTGTTACTTGCTTTTGTTTAATTAAATACGTTAAATTTTTTGATTTTTTAAATATTTTTTTACTTAAAAATTAATATAGTCGCGTAGTTAATACGCACAACAAAGTATTAAATAGATAGAATTTTAACAAATACAAATATTTTATATTAGTTTTCGAGATTTTTTATTTTTTTGCTTTTAAAAGATTCTAAAGCAAATTAAGTATTAAAACAAACTATTAATAGCAATAGTAAAAGCGCAAATCTAAATAAAATTTAGCAAATATATTATTTTTTTGTATTACTATATAAACAAATATCTTTTTAATTACAACAAACAAATTTGTACTTTTTACAATATTCTAAATTTGTTTATTCTCTAATTAAAAAACAATATTGTTAACAATTATTTCTAATTTAAGAGTTGTAATAAAATCTTGAGCTATTAAATTAATAATATAAGTTAAACAAAAAATAGAATTTTGTTATTTATTCTATTAAGATTTTTATTAATTTAAAACTTTATTAAGTTTGGTTTTAAAATATTGTTATTGTTTATATTATTAGTAACATCTTTAAGAAGTTTGTTCTTAATTTTAAAGAATTCTAATATTTTTATAAATTCTAATATTAATTGTTAATCTATATATTCGATATTAAGAAAAGTAAATTTAACAAAATATTTATAATATTAAAATGTAACATTAATTTAATATATTAATATTTTAAAATAAATAACTTTTTAAGAACTAGATTATATATCTAAAGTAATAAAAATATATTAAAACTTTTTTAAATTTGATTTGATTTTATTACAAATTTAATTAAAATTTATAAAAATTAATTTCGATAGTTTAATACAATCTAGAAATACTAAATTTAATTAAAATATTTCTAGTAATTTTCGAAAGTTCAAATTATTAATAATTTGAAAAAATAGATTCAAATTAATAAATATCTTGTATAATTAATCTTTTTAATTATTTCAACTAAAGAATAACAAATTAATATAGTTTTTCTTCTATTAATATATTAGTTTTGTATTATTTATTTGTATTATTAACAATAACTTACGCAAGTAAAGATTAGATTAATAACTAATTATAATTAAGATTTTTTTTGTTTTAAATAAAACGCAAATTAAAGATATTTTTTTATATTCGATATATTTAAATAATTGTATACAATAAAATAATTTAATATTTTGTAACAACTTTTGCAAACAATTTTTAACAAACTATTAATAATTGAGACTATTTAAATATATTTGTTTTAAAACTTAGATTATATTTTAATATTAATTTTTCTAATTTAATATAAATAAACAAATCTATTTTAAGTCTTGTGCAAGATACTTTTATTAATTGTAGTATATAATTATTATTTTTTAAACTAAATTTTAGTATTTGTATTCTATTTAATATATTTGTTTTCGTCTTTTAGTTTACTATTTAAGTAATAAAAAATTACTTAAAATCTTATTTAATATTTTTTGAAGTTCTCTTTTTCTAGTATTAAATGTACAATTAAAATTTTAATCGAATTAACTTGCAAAGTAATTAAGATATAAAGTACTAGATAGCAAATTACAAAAAATAAATTTACTAAAATTATTTTTGAATAAAGACAGCTATTAATTAGAAGTTTTTAAAGAATTATATATTTTGCAATTGAGAATAGTATAAACAATATTTCTAAGTAATTTAAAGAAAAAATTTCTAAAGTAAAACAATAATATAAAAGAGTAATACAAATATAAAAAAAATTAAACAAAATTCTATATTAACAAGTAATTATAATCTAATAATATAGCAAACTGTAATCTTGATAATATATTATAATTATACAAATTTTAAAATAGTAATTTTTAATATAATAATATAATTTTCGATTTCTTAACAATTCGATTCGATTTCTAATATTGAAATCGAAAATCGACTCGAATCAAATTGAATTGATTCTAAAAAAGTAGAAATTAACTCGAATTTCGATTCGATTTCTAATATTGGAATTGTCGAATTAGATCGATTTCAATAGTTGGAATCGAAATTCGACCCAACAATTAGTCTAAATTAAACAAAAATAACTAGAAATACTTAATATAGTTCTACAAAAAAATATAATTGTAATTGCAAAGACAAAATTTGAAAAAAGTTTGCTATATTAGATATTGTTGTTTATATTGTTGTTAATAAAGATTGCGTTAATAATTATATCTCTTTTTATTTTAAAAAACAATTAATATAAAAAATTAAAGAAGATTATTAATTGTCGATTATTAATTTTAAAAGATAAGAACAATAATTCGATTATACTAAAGAATATACGCAATAGAGACTATATATATAATTAGTGCTATTATTGTATTCTCTATATAATATTTAATAGTTAAATTTAACTAAAACAGTATTTACAAGTTTAGAGATTATTGTATTCAAAAATTTCTTTAATAATATTTTGTATTATAAGTTCTATTAATTAAAACTTTGTATACTTGCTATTAACAAATTGTATTTTGTAAACAAATAAAAAAAATTCGAACAAATTATATTTGTCTTAAAGTTTTTTGTACGCAATTGTGTTTTAAAATATTAATAATAGATATATTAGTTATACTTAATAACAAAACTCTAAAAAATATAAAAAAATAATATAAATTTGTCTCTAATATAAAGTTTTTTAAAATATCTTTAAATAGATTAAAAATATATATGCAATTTAATTCTATAAAATATATTAAAAAATATATAAAGAATTTGCAATATATGTTGTTAATACAAGTTAAAAGATCTTAAGATATTTTAAAGACAATTATCTATATTAAAAAAATAATTAATATAAACAAAATATATAAATATAATCGACAATAAATAAAGATCTTAAACTATTTGCTAAAAACAACAAAATAAATTTAGTCAATAGCAACTTCTATAGTTAAGAACAACAAAAAATATATTTAGAAAACTTTTAAAAAAAAATTTAAAAATTGTCTATATTTGAGAATTCTAATTTGTACAAATATATATAGACTAAATATTAACAATTTAGATATTTAAAGAATTTATATTTAATTTTTTTTTTATTTATTGCAAAAATATATTAACAACTTAATAGAACAAATTGATACAACAAAAAACTAATATATTTTATCTTTTTGTTTTCGAAATAGTATAAGAGTATTTAAAATAAAAAAAATATACTAAATCGAATATTAATAGAGAAATCTATTGCAAAAAAACAAAATTCTATAAATTGCAAAAATAATAACAAACAAAAAAATCTAATAGAAACAAAAAAATTTAAACTCAAAAAATAGATAGCAAAAATAATAAATCGAAAATATAATATATTTCGAGATATATAGAAATTAATTAATTTTGTATTAAAGAAAAAAAATAATTGCTATTATAAAATCGAATTAAAAGTTTTTACTAATCGAGATTTAAACAATACAATATTATTAATATTCGAAAAAAATTGATTAAATTTGTGTTACTTAATTTGTTATTTTAAAAAAAAAATTCGATTAATTAATATAAAAAGTTAAATTTAAAGCAAAAAAAGAACAAATCTAAGTATCTTTAATTAAAATATTAGCTAGAGAAATAAAGAAAGCGCAAAATAATAGATTTTTTTAGATTTTTTTTTTGCAATTTATTTTAATTTTAATAATATCGAATATAATATTAAAGATTCTTAATACTTAAAAATATTTAATTGTTAACAACAAAAATCTAAAATATTAACTCGACAATATTTAAAATAT
>JAABUL010003097.1_pt1 | contig 25480 bp, 21 predicted proteins | sample 5559151 | NCBI WGS metagenome assembly JAABUL01 (sample SAMN10711876, study PRJNA513368) | rock metagenome | isolation source: Antarctica rocks | place: Antarctica: Victoria Land, Pudding Butte sud | reverse complement strand
TCCCACAGCCCATGGAAACCGCCAGAGAACGGCGGTTCCCACATTACGCACCGCACGACTGCTACGACGCTTTATGATGACAAAACCGCTTTGCAGAAGCCGCGACGTTTTCGCTTTGCACCAACACGCTCTGTGGGAGCTCGTTAGCATGACCAACAGTGAGAAGACCGGCTACAAGAAGCGCGTCCGGAGCAACGGTGCCGAGGCGGTGCGCCTACTGCATGAGGCCTAGTGCCCGAGTGCTCTCGCGCCAAAAGCCTTCAGCGGGCCTATGCGTCGTACTCGTATTGTCAGGTCCTGAGGCAAGCTTTGGACCTTCCTGCTTGTGTGCGGGCGATAACGCGAAGCGTAAGTGCCGATGTAGATGCCACCATTAACCGGCGCGGAGAAGGTTAAGCACACATCACCGCTAGCATCTGTTTCCGCTTTCTGCTCCGCTTGCGGATTCGATGGTTCGTAGGCGAAAACATCGACGTCCTTCACGCCGATCCCGGTCTTCACATCGACTACGTGCACCTTGATGTTGCAAGGACCGGAGAAGCCCAGCAGAGCAAGCGCAAGTGTAGGTGCAAGCACGGGATCACGATATCAGAGCAGCTTGCCGCCATGATTTGAGCCCGGAAGCATCGCGTGAAAACTGCGCGCGCCCGCCGCGGTGGAAATGATGGAAATCGCCAAAGAACGGCGATTTCACACATTCCCACCGCACGACGACGACAGCCTTATACTGACATTTCTAATGGGCACATCACCCTGACTTTTCTATTGAGCACCAACACGCTTTGTGGGAGCTCTTCTACTGACGGGTGACGCTATGGTTCACGCTGCCTGGCGGACACGCTACTCGTCAGAAGAAAGGAATTGAGGGAATGGTCCACGACCTCTCCCGGGCGAGTCGGTGAATTGACTGTCAGTTCCCTACCCCCGCATCTTTGAGCAGCGATCATCTTAAATCTGGAGGGTCAAACCGTCCTGGTTTCTTAACGGCTGAGGCGAATGGCGAACTGGATCACTCTCTGTTCCGTAGTTGTGCCGGTGATGCTGCCGAACGCCGCCGTGCCAAAGCTGCCGTTTGGCTGGGCGAAGGCCGGCGTGTTCGTAACGTTGAAGACCTCGCCCCGAAACTCCGCATCCATTCTTTCCCTAAACCTCGTGTGCTTTACAAGCGCAATATCGAGATCGCGGTAGGCAGGTCCACGCACCGGATTTCTTGACGCGTTCCCGATCGTAAATTGTGGTGCTGTGGTGAAGGCGTTGGTGTTGAAGTAGTGTGCCGGCGTGCGCAGGCTTGGAACAAGCGAAGGGCTGGCAATAATATTTGGCCGCTGCAACGCAAAGCCCGCAAAGGCATTGTTGTTGGTCGCCTGCGTGACTGTGACGGGCATGCCGGACTGCAGCGAGGCGATGGTGTTGAGTGCCCAACCGCCGGCAAGCAGGTTAGGGAGACCGCCTGAGGCGAGCCGATGCTCTCGCCCAACCGGAAGATCATAGGTGGCAGCGATGGAAGTGACGTTTGGCATATCGCCGTTCGAGGAGTCACGTTCGAGGTACGGACGGAAGGTATCGGCCGCAACCAGGCTGCTGGAGTTCGGCGAAGAAAGCACGGTCGAGGAGAAGACGGAAGAGGCATCATCGATCAGTTTCGAGTGGGTGTAGGCAAAAAGCAGGTAGAGGCCACGAGAAAGACGCTGCTCTACCTTGGCTTCGAGCGCGTTGTAGCTGGTTGTGCCGCTATTGTTACGGTATGTGGCTACGTTTTGAAAACGGGGGTACGGCTTCAGCAGCTGTGCAGCGGCAACTATCCTGCCGCCGATTGGGCTGGAGTTCGGAACTAGCCCGAAGTAAGGATTGATCACCTGAGAGGTCAGCGCTGCAGGGTTGGTCAGACCCTGTGCCAGCTGGGCAGCGGTCAGCTGATTCAGATTGGAATCAGGGATGCCGACGTGGACAATGTGCGACCCAACGTAAGCAATATCGATGGAAAGATTGTTCGTGAGTTGACGCTCAAAAGCGAGGTTCCATTGCTGGACATATCCAGAGCCGGCCGAGCGATTTGCCGTGTACACGCTTTGACCCAGACCGGCGTTTGCCGTCAGGGCGATCGGGGCCACACTGGGGCCGCTTGAGAGCGCGAAAGCAGAATTGACGTTGTCCTGCGTCCTCTGCTGCACGTTCTGAATGAACGGGAATTGCGGCAAGGTAAAGGGCGTAGTGATGCCCGACTGGTCGATGAACACGATACCAAAGCCGGAGCGGATCACGGTCTTTGGCGTGACGAAATAGGTGAGGCCGAGGCGAGGCGCGAAGTTGGTGTAGTGCGCTTCACGTGCACTGCGGGAGTTGCCCTTCTGACCGGAGTAGTCAAGTTGTTGCGTGTGAAGATTGAAGACGGCACCTTGGTTGTTCTTTTCGGTGGAAGGTGAGTGGAGCGTCCAGCGAGCACCCATGTTCAAGGTAAGCCGGTCCGATGCGCGCCAGTCGTCCTGCGCGAAGTATTCCTGGATGTGATCGCGCGGACGCAGCTTCGAGGTCTGGAGGTCGATGGAGAACGTATCGACCTGTCCCAGAAGGAAGCTAGCGATCGAGTTGCCGCTGTTGGTCACGCCCTGTTGATTCGTTCCCGTTGTGGTGAACGCAAATGAGCCGGTTGGATTGGGCGGCGAGACGGCGTTCAACTGGTAGAAGCGAACGTCTGCTCCGGCCTTGAATGCATGCCGGCTACGAGTGTAGTCCACCGTCTCTTCCATCTGCCAAACTGCTGTCTGATACTGCAAAAAGGTGCTGGCGGGAGGCCCGATCTGCTGAAAACCGGTAAAGGTGAAGAGCGGAAGAGCGTTGTTGAACGCCGCGTTGGCAGGAATACCCGGAATGGCAAGAGCTGCCGAAGCCGTATCCCCGAGCACAGGGCCAGTGATGGTGTTGCCTCGACGAGTGTAGCCAAGGTGAAGATCGTTCAGCAGATGCTCCGTAAAAGTGTGGGTCTCATCGAAGACAGCCTGTTGACCGAGTACATGCGAAAGACCAACTATGCCGCCCGTGCCGATGACCGACCCTGTGACCGCTCCGCTGCCATCCGGCAAGGGTGTAACCGGCAGCTCAACATCGCTGAAGAACGAGTAGCGTCCGAATGTGCGATCCCGTCCTCTGATCGCCCCGTCCACCCGAAAGTCGAACTGATTCTGGTGATCCGAGTCGTTGGCAGTACGGGTGTAGTTGTTGGCTGCCACGGTCGGATTTGTGGGGGTTGGAAGACGCGCAAGCAAGGCTTTCGCGACTGGATCGAGAGGGCTGGTGATGACATCGTTCGCAAACTCCTGCCGAACGAACCTGTCGCCAACGGTCGTAGAAGTTGCCGGACTATAGATGTGGGAGACGCCGGTGAAGATACCCTGCCGCTCGGCAAACGTCGGAATGGTGGAGATGACTGTGCGGCCGATCAGCGCCTTGATTCCCTGGTAATCGCCAAAGAAGAAGAGGCGGTTGCGCAGAACAGGCCCGCCAAGGGTTGCTCCGTAGAGGTTGCGACGGTACTCCGGCTTTGCGCCTGCTCTGGCAAAGAAGTTGCGGGTATTCAGGTCTTCGTTGCGAAAGAACTCGAAGAGGCTTCCATGGAATGTGTTAGAGCCGGAACGCGTGGCAATGTTGACGACGCCGCCGTTGAACCGGCCAAACTCTGCCGGGACGTTGTTGGCTTCGATGGTGAACTCCTGAATATCGTCGAGGATCGGGAAGAAGGCGACCTGCCCGGGCTCCGGCTGAAGAGCGGATATTCCGTCGTACAAGTACTCATTGGTGCGGGGCCGCCCGCCGTTGATGCGCGGCAGAACGGTACCCGGCGGAAGCGCGACACCGGGTGCAAGGGTTGTGAGATTGATGAAGTTGCGGCTGTTGAGCGGAGCCGCCAGCACCGTGGTCCCTGGGATGTGAGTTTCGATGTCGCTCTCGGACGCTTGCAGAAGAGGAGCATCGGCGTTGACGGTAACGGTCTGCTGATCCGTGCCGACACCGAGTACGAGGTCTGCATTCCCCGTCTGCCCCACGGTCGCGGTGATGCTTCTGCGGCTCAGAGGCGCGAAGCCGGGTGCGGCTACGTCGATCCGATAGACTCCCGGGTTGAGATTGCTGAAGAGGTAGTCGCCAGAAGTGGAGCTGGTCGTGTGCTGGTGCACGTTGGTCGAGGTCTCGGTAAGCACGACCTCAGCACAGGAAATAACGGCCCCGGAACGATCGAGCACCCGACCATGCAGATTGGCCGCAATCTGGGCTGAGGCGGCTGAGGTAAGCATCGAAGCGAATAGAGAGGCAGACAGAAGTTGGCTCGGCTTCATGCAAAGAGCTCCTGATGAGCACGACCCTGCGCTGCGACAGCAATGAGATTCGCGGACAGAGAGGGAGGGATAAAACGGACGTGCTTCCAAGACCACAATCCCAGTCCAGTAGTACGAATCTATATGAACCGAATCGTATGGTCAAACGGCCTTCTCTGCGGTGTAGAGGTGTTCGGCCGAGGATCTTACGGAGTCTGCTAGACGCCCAACACGCGCTATCCGGCGCTGGCTTGCATCTCTGATTCGGTGTGCCTTCACCTTATACTGGGAGGGAAATTGAGCCAGGTTGCGTCCGCTTTCGAGACCCGACTTGCCCCCGAGGAGTTCATGGCTGCACTGATCGACGCCATCGACGTCAAGCGCAAGACTTTGTTTCAATTTGAAGGCACCCCGTTCTCCTGCCTGGAGGCGGAGGTGAGCACGCCAACGGCCCGTGGTGGACAGACCTTGGTTCGCCTGAAAATGCGCAACCTGCTCACGAGCGCCGTCTTTGAGAAGACCTTTAAGGCGAACGACAAGTTCAAGGAGCCGGACCTTCAACTGGTGCCGGCCACCTATCTGTACAGCGATAATGATGGCTCTTACTTCCTCGATCAGGAGAGCTACGAGACGTTGACCCTTACCGAGGGGATGCTCGGGAACGCGTTGAACTTCCTGATTGATGGCACATTGATCCAGTTGCACATGTACAACGGGAACCCGATCGCTCTGCAACTGCCAATCTTCGTCGAACTGGCCGTTGCCTACACGGAACCCGCGGTGCGGGGCGACACCTCAAGCGGCAGCGGGACCAAGATCGCCAAGCTGGAGACCGGCTTAGAGATCCGTGTTCCCCTCTTCATCAAAGAGGGTGAAAAGGTAAAAGTGTCGACGGAGAACAGGGAGTTCGCGGGGCGGGCATAAGCTGATCCAAGATTGGAGGCGAGAGTTCCGCATGGCGAAGTTGGCTCAGCTCCAGACGATTTCAGCCGCCAGTGTCACTCAGGGTCAGTGGCGCAGACCAGTTCCGCGATGAACGGTAGCATCAAGGAACGGACGGGCCCCCCTGGAGACACGTAAAGGATGACGAATTTACTGATTACAAAGTCGCTCGAGACTATTCTCAGCGAGGCTGCGGAGACAGGCGAACACACCTTCAACCGCACGCTCGGCCCGTGGAGTCTAATTGCACTGGGGATCGGGGCGATCATCGGGACCGGCATCTTTGTGCTGACGGGACCGGCAGCGGCACGATATGCGGGACCTGGCGTGGTGTACTCCTTCATCGTGGCAGCGATCGGCTGTGTGTTTGCGGGTCTCTGCTATGCGGAATTCGCAGCGATGATTCCGGTGGCTGGTTCGGCTTACACGTATGCGTATGCGACGCTCGGCGAGATCTTTGCCTGGATGATCGGCTGGGATCTGGTGCTTGAGTACGCGTTTGGGGCAGCAACGGTGTGTTCCGGGTGGAGCGGATATGTCCTAAGCCTGGGTCAGGATTTTGGGCTCCGCCTGCCGCCTGAACTGGCGGGGACACCGGGTTCGACCTTTGTGCTTTACCACGGAAGCTGGGAGTCTCTGGGGCGGGTGGGTTCAAAGCTGCAGCGGTTGGAGATAGATCCGGCAACGCTGCCGCAACGGCATGGCGTCTTCAACCTGATCGCGTTCTTAGGCATCATGCTGGTTACTGCGATCCTGATTGTAGGGATGAAGGAATCGGCGAACTTCAACGGCTTCATCGTAGGGGTGAAGTTGCTTGTACTTGTCATCTTCCTGGTGCTGGGCGCGGCAACGCTGGTGCGCCATCCGGAGATGCCACGACTGAACTGGCGCCCGTTTCTTCCGGCGAATACAGGTGCCTTCGGGGCCTTCGGGTGGTCGGGTGTGTTGCGCGCGGCAGGCGTCACGTTTTTCGCGTATATCGGATTCGACGCGGTTTCGACAGCAGCACAGGAGGCCAAAAATCCGAAGCGGGACATGCCTGTGGGAATTCTAGGCTCTTTGATCATTTGCACGGTTCTCTATATTCTCGTTGCGCTGGTGTTGACGGGGCTCGTGAATTACAAGCTCTTGAATGTTCCGGATTCGTTGGCTGTCGGGATCGATGTGACGGGAGTGAAGTGGGGCAGTCTGCTGGTTAAACTCGGTGCGTTAGGCGGACTGACGAGCACGATGGTGGTGATGCTGCTCGGGCAGAGCCGGGTGTTCTTCTCGATGTCGAAGGACGGACTCCTGCCGGGGTTCTTTTCGAAGGTGCATCCGAAGTTCCGAACACCCTGGATTTCGTCGCTGACTGTAGGGCTGGTGGTTGCGGTGTTCGCTTCCACCATTCCGCTGGATAAGCTGGGTGAGATGACGAGTATTGGAACGCTGCTGGCGTTCATCATCGTATGCGCGGGCGTGCTCCTGCTGCGACGAAGCAGGCCGGATCTTCTCCGGCCCTTCAGGGCGCCATTCCTGCCTGCCACACCGATCCTGGGGATCATGATCTCGCCGGCAATGATGCTTGGCCTTCCGTGGGAGACGTGGCTTCGGCTAGTGATCTGGCCGGCCATCGGACTTGGGATCTACTTCACGTATGGCCGGTTTCACAGTCATCATCAGGCAAAGGCTGATCTGCCCGAAGTCCCTCGCCTGGGTTGACTGTCCTCATTTCAAGTGAGGAAAACAAAATGTCGGCACGCAATGGGTAGGTGAAAAGGCTGACGAACTACGGACAGATATGTTGGTTTCCTAACAACTCAGGATCAGCTTTCCTCTGAAGTTTCCGCTTGACATCTCTGCGCCACAGCGCGAGCGTCTACGAGAGCTTTCATACTATTATGGAAATGCCATGTCCAACCAATCCCTTGCGAATGCCAGCAGTTTCCAGTCTGAACTGGACGCCCCATACCTCGTCACGCAAGAGCAAATTGCGTTCTATGCAGAGAACGGCTACATCAAGTTGAAGCAAGTGCTTTCTCCAGAGCTGCTGGAGCACTTTCGTCAGGCGATCCATGACAAGGTCGCCAAGCTCTCGGCCGATGCCGTTCCTTTGGAACAGCGCACAACCTACGGAAAGGCGTTTTTACAGGTGATGAACCTGTGGACGCAGTCCCCCGAGGTCAAGCAGTTTGTGTTTGGAAAACGCCTTGCGCGCATCGCGGCAGATCTGCTGGGTGCCACCGGGGTCCGCCTGTATCACGATCAAGCTCTCTACAAGGAGGCTGGGGGCGGGATCACTCCATGGCACGCGGACCAGTACTATTGGCCGGTATCGAACGATCGAATGGTCACGGCGTGGATCCCGTTGCAGGACACGCCAAGGGAGATGGGCCCGCTGGCCTTCTGCGAGAAGAGCCATCGGTTTCAGATTGGCCGCGATCTGGAGATCAGCGATGAGAGCGAGACAACGCTGAAGGATCAGCTGAACTCCTTTCGGACCGAAGATGACGGTTTCGCACTCGGGGATGTGAGCTTCCACTCTGGCTGGACCTTCCATCGCGCCGGCGCGAACTCCTCCGCTCGTCTCCGGGAGGTGATGACGATGATCTACATGGACGAAGCGATCAGGCTGGCGCCTTCCAAAAACAAGAACCACATTAACGATGCCGCACGCTGGTGCCCTGGCGTGCAGGTGGGCGAGACGATTGCATCTCCTCTGAACCCGGTGCTTTACTCGAGTACTCCTGCGACGATCTCAGCGCCGGATCGCGTTTGACGATTATTGCGATGTTGCAAACGAGGCTGGTGCCGCTGCATTGGCTCGATACCACCGTGATTGTCGTTTACTTCGCTGCTGTGCTCGGTCTTGGGTTCCTGCTCCAAAAGCAGACCCACACCAGCGAAGACTTTTTCTTGGCTGGGCGCGAGATGAGCGCGTGGGTTGCGGGGGTGAGCTTCCTCGCCGCCAACATGGGCGCGCTGGAACTGATGGGGTGGGCCGCCGCCGCCTACCAGTACGGTTTTCTGGCAGCTCACTGGTACTGGATCGGCGCCGTGCCCGCGATGCTGTTTCTCGCTCTCGTCATGATGCCGTTCTACTACATCTCTCGCACACACTCAGTCCCCGGCTATCTCAAGCTGCGATTCGGTGAGCCGACACGTGCCCTCAGCGCAATCTCCTTCGCAGGCATGACCATTCTGATGAGCGGCATCAACATGTTTGCCATGGCGAAGGTGATGCAGGTCGTCCTGGGCTGGAATCTGAGCTTTTCGATCATCATCTCGTCTCTTACCGTCGCGGCCTATGTCACGCTAGGCGGACTTCGTTCCGCGATCCTGAATGAGGTACTGCAATTCTTCTTAATCTGGGCTGGAGCGCTCGTGGTTCCTGTGCTCGGCCTGGTAGAGACGGGCGGGTGGAGCGGATTGAAGCAGCGCATCCTCACCAACACCGCCGCCGGAGTCGGCTCGAGCACAGGCTATCTGCACCTCTGGTCTACGCTGGGGCACTTCAAAAGCAACAGCATGGGCGTGCATTGGACGGGTATCGTCTTCGGGCTGGGCTTCGTCGGCGCCCTTGGGTATTGGACGACCGACTTCCTCGTGGTGCAGCGGATCCTCGCTGCGAAGGATCTGCGCAGTGCACAGCTGGCACCCATCATCGGCGCCTGGTTCAAGATGCTGGTTCCGTTCATCGTGATCCTGCCCGGGCTGATCGGACTTGCGGTACTGCCCGCTGCAGGTCTCGGGTTGGTCGCAGAGGGCTCTGCCCAAGCCGGCCAGCACACCTATAACGAGGTGCTGCCGCTGCTGTTGATTCGTTATGCCGGACCCGGGCTGCTGGGGCTGGGCATCACCGCTCTGATTGCAGGATTCATGTCTGGCATGGCCGGCAACGTCAGCGCGTTCTCCGCCGTCTGGACCTACGACATCTACCGCCCACTGATCCGCCCGCAAAGCACCGACGAGCACATGTTGAAGATGGGGCGCTGGAGCACGATTCTGGGCGTACTGGCATCGATCGGTACAGCCTATTTCGCCATGCACTTTTCCTCCATCATGGAGTACGTGCAAGCGCTGTTCAGCTTCTTCGTGACGCCGCTCTTCGGCACGGTGATTCTTGGCATGTTGTGGAAGCGAGCGACGGGAGCGGGTGCTTTCTGGGGTCTTCTGGCGGGCACAGGATCTTCGATGGCGATGTGGGTCTGGGTGCAGGTACAACCCTCCGCACTGAGCATCCTGGCTCTCTCGCCCGATGCCCAGCCGATGGCGGAGACGCTCTATCGTATGCTCTGGTCATGGCTTCTCGGTGTGGGAGTAACCGTTGCAGTAAGCTACGCGACACGGCCTGCCCCCACTGAGTCCCTGGTCGGGTTGGTGTACGGGTGTACCGCAATTCCATCGCAAGGCGATTATCCGCTGGTCCAGCAGCCTGTGTTCTGGGCCGGCGCGGCGCTGGCGGTCTTTCTGTGGCTGCAATGGATGTTTCGATAGGAGTCTGCCATGCGGCGAACGTTTGAGGTCTGGTTCTACATCGGTGCGCTGCTGGCGCTATATGGCGTCATGCTGACCGCAGCTGGCGCTTACCAGTGGGTCCATCCGCCCGCAACGGTACTCGCGGGTTTGCACTCCACCTTCTGGGCGGGTGCGCTGCTTCTGCTGGTAGGCGGGATCTACACGATCGCCTATTGGCCAGGCGTTCGTCCTCGTGACAAAGAGCACAGGCAAAAGGGGGAAGAATAAGGATGAAGGTGCGGGCGGCAGTATCGGAGGGAGACGGATCTTTCGCTGTCCAGGAAATTGCAATGGACCCGCCTGCTGATGCTGAGGTGCTCGTTCGAATCAGGGCAAGCGGCGTCTGCCATACCGATTGGGACTCCCTGCGTTGGGGCAAGAGGATCATATTGGGCCACGAAGGCGCTGGAGAGGTGGTCCATGTAGGCAATGGTGTGACCCGGTTTGTGCCGGGCGACCGGGTGATGTTGAACTGGGCCATACCCTGCGGAGTCTGCTTTCAATGTGAATGCGGCAGGGAAAATCTATGCGAGAGCCGCGGAAGCGTGCCGGATGCTCGCTTTCACCATCCTGAGGGACCCATCAACGCCTCCTTCTCGCTGGGTACGATGGCCACTCACGCGATCATGCCGGAGGCGGCAGTGCTTCACCTCGACGCCGGCGTGCCATACGAGGTTGCCGCCATCATGGGATGCGCTGTGATGACGGGCTTCGGCTCTGCTGTGAACGCAGCTAAGGTAACGGCTGGGAGCACGGTCGTTGTGCTCGGTTGTGGAGGTGTCGGGTTAAGCGTGATCCTGGGCGCACGGTTCCGCCAAGCTGCACGGATCATCGCCGTGGACGTCAATCCTGTGCGTCTGGAAAAGGCGACAGGGTTCGGAGCAACTGAGGTCCTGCTCGCGAACCGCAGTGACAAAGGTCTACTCGAAGCGGCAAAAGAGGTGAAAGCCCGCAACGGAGGTCGCGGTGCGGATTATGCGTTTGAATGCACAGCGGTGCCCGAGCTTGGGTCCGCTCCGCTGGCCATGGTGCGAGATGCTGGCACGGCAGTTGGCGTCAGCGGCATCGAGCAGATCGTGCCCATCGATATGCAGCTTTTCGAGTGGGACAAGATCTACATCAATCCACTCTATGGCTCGTGCCGGCCCCAGCGGGACTTCCCTCTCCTAATCGATCTCTACCTGCGGGGCCAACTTCCACTGGACGAGATGGTGACACGTAGATACTCGATCGAGGAGCTGAACCAGGCTTTCGAGGACATGCACGCGGGCATCAATGCAAAGGGAGTGCTCGTCTTTGATTAGCTCGTGTTCCTTCCGCACCGTTGAGCTCTCAGACCCGGCGTACGAGCTGGAGGGGCTTCGGACCGTAACCGTAAAGAGCCGTGCCTTGGGCCGCCGCGCGGATGTAACGGTCTGGGTGCCGCAAGGACATCGTGCAGGAGCTCTGCTCATCCTTCTCCACGGCGTGTACGGCAGCCATTGGGTCTGGTCGATGAAAGGCGGCGTCCATCGCACGGCGCAACAGCTGCTCGACTCCGGTGACATTGAACCTATGGTCATCGTGATGCCAAGCGATGGGCTTGGTCGCGACGGCAGCGGATACCTGAACCACGAAGCGAGAGAACGCGCGGGAGAGTGGATTATGGATGAGGTGCCTGCGATCGCGCGCCTTGCTGCTCCAGTTCTGGAGAGTAACACCAGGCTTGCAATCGCGGGCCTGTCGATGGGTGGCTATGGGGCGCTCCGTCTGGGAGCGAAGTACGCGGCGCGGTTCTCCGCGATCTCGGCCCATTCCGCATTTGCGGATATCACCGGAATGCAACACTTCGTCGAAGAGCCGCTAAGCGAATACACCGAGCGGCAGCCCGCCTATGAGCTGAGTGCTCTTTACTGGTTACGCAAACATCGCGATCGCCTGCCTCCTCTTCGCTTCGACTGCGGCTCTGGGGACGCGCTCCTTGCGGTCAACCGAAGGCTGCACCAAGATCTAGAGGCGGACAATATTAAGCATCGGTACGAGGAGTACAGCGGGGGGCACGATTGGCAGTACTGGCGGGAACACGTAGCAAAAACGCTGCGCTTTGTAAGCAACGCAACCGCAGAGGCCACCCGAGGGTTGCCAGGCTAGCTCCATTGATGCAATCGTTCAACGAACGTACGTCCTATACCAACATGTTGAACGCTTATCATATTTACTTTGTCATGCGGCGCTCGTGTCTCTTCGTTGCGTGTTCGCTGTTGCTTTTGGTACACGCGGACGCTTTCTCACAGGATGTTGTCAGCAACCCCCAAGGAGAGCAAATTCCTGGGCCCCAGTGCCAGGCCATTCCAGATGGGCCTTCCTCGAAAGCTCACACCTGCCGTCCGGAAGAGTGGGCAGCCTGGCTGAGGGATGTGCAGCACTGGCGAGATGAGCGGAAGATCAGGATCGGCTTTGACCCTAGCGAGTACATCCGCCCTGAGCTGCTGTGGACGCAGTCCAGCTTCATCCAGCCGCAGATGATGGTGCATGACCGTAACTTCTACGATCCCGTCAAGCAGTCCTACACTGTAGCGAAGTATCTCGACGATCTCCAGGAGCGGTACGGCGGCATCGACAGTGTGTTGATCTGGCATACCTACCCCAACATAGGGATCGACGATCGAAATGAGTTTGATCTTTTTCGCGATCTACCTGGTGGCACGACGGGGGTTCGCGGCATGATCGATGATTTCCACAAACGTGGAGTCAGGGTTCTCTTCCCGGTTATGGCGTGGGATCAGGGCACGCGTAAGGAGGAAACACCCGAGTGGACCGCCATTGCGCGAGAGCTGGCGGAGGTGGGTGCCGACGGCGTAAACGGCGACACCATCGATGGATTGCCAAGAGCCTTGCGTAGAGCGTCGGATGCGCTGAGCCATCCATTAGCGTTACAACCAGAGTCCGGCCTCGCAGCGGATGAGATGGTGAACTACAACAATATGACGTGGGGCTACTGGAACTACGGATTTATACCCCCGGTCAGCCGCTATAAGTGGTTAGAGACGCGGCACATGGTCAACATCTCAGACCGTTGGGCGCACAATCACCTCGACGATCTACAGTTTGCATTCTTCAACGGTGTAGGTTTTGAGAGTTGGGAAAACATCTGGGGGATCTGGAACCAGATCACTCCTCGCGATTCCGAGGCAGTGCGGCGGGCTGCAACAGTCGAGCGCAACTACAACGATCTCCTGGTGAGTGCCGCCTGGGTGCCGCACGTTGCCACCCTGCAATACGGCGTTTTCGCGAGCAAATGGCCGAGCGAATCCAGAACTCTCTGGACGGTCGTGAACCGTAACCACTATCCGGTTCTTGGATCGCAGCTACGTCTTCCTCTTCAGCCGGACGTGAGGTACTTCGACCTTTGGCATGGAACTGAGATCGTCCCGGTAGTGCGCGGCGACGAAGTAGACCTCTCATTTGATCTGGAGGCGGACGGGTATGGAGCCATCCTCAAAACAACAAGTCCTTCATTAAAAGATGAAGCTGTTCTGGCGAAGATGAAGAGCTTGGCGGCTCGACCGCTGCAGAGCTTCTCATCCGTGTGGAAGCCTCTCCCGCAATCAGTCGTTCCGATCATCGCGACACAAACAGCTTCCACCCTTCCCCCAAATATGGTTCGCATTCCGGCAGATGATTTCAATTTCCGTGTAAATGGCATTGAGATCGAAGGTATGAACGATGAAGGAGTCGACGTCCAGTACCCCGGGGAAGCATCACCCCGGCGATTCCACGATAGCCATCTAGCTATAAAGACGTTTTGGATTGATCGTTATAACGTAACCAATGCAGAGTTCAAAGAGTTCCTAAATGCAACGCGCTATCAGCCAAAGGACGCACATAACTTCTTGCGCGACTGGAAGGGCAACACCTATCTTTCAGGGTGGGAGAAGAAACCTGTGACGTGGGTGTCGATCGAGGACGCTCGCGCCTATGCTCGGTGGGCGGGCAAGCGTCTGCCGCATGAGTGGGAATGGCAGTATGCTGCACAGGGAACCGATGGTCGAAGGTACCCTTGGGGCGATTGCGAACGGGTTTCCGTTGGCTCACCTGGATCCACCTGTCCAGCGGGATCAGATCCGAAGACAGCGCGTACACCGAGCCCCGACAAGGGACGGCAGATGCTCCCGGCCAGCGATGTCGATGCTCACCCGAACTGAGCAAGCCCATTTGGCGTCATGGATCTGGTCGGCAACGTCTGGCAATGGACGGATGAGTTTGAAGATAGCCATACACGCGCAGCCGTTATCAGGGGCGGAAGCCATTACCAGCCGCAAGGGTCGGGCTGGTACTTGCCGCAGGCATACCTTCTCAGCGAGCACGGAAAGTACCTATTGATGGCGCCGGGGCTGGATAGATCGGGAGCCATTGGCTTTCGTTGTGCCAAGGATGCCAAGTAAAAGCCCCTCAACTCTGTGCGGAACGAGTGGATATGGTCACACAGCCACGTCAGAATCTAATGTAACGCTCACAGTGAAGTGGCAGTCAGCGGCATTTGTAGGAGATCCTCGACCTCCGCCATTGTAGGAGCCGAGCGCTGCGCCCCTGGGCGCGTCACTGAAATTGCCGCCGCGGCTGAAGCGAATCGGGCACTCTCAACTGCCGTTCTACCACGCAGCAAGCCGACGGCGAACGCTCCATTGAACACGTCTCCGGCCGCGGTGGTATCCGTAGCCTCTACGGGGAAGGGATGAATCTGAGTCTCACTTCCGGCGGTTGCAACATACGCGCCCCGCGAGCCCATTTTCAGGACAACTCCGCTTACGCCTAACGAGAGGATCGAGTGGGCGATGGTCCCCGGATCGGATTCGCCGGAAACTTTACTGTCCCGAGCTGTATAGAAAGCCGCCTCCGTTTCGTTTGGGGTGATCCATGTCAGCCGTGTCAGAAGCTTCGCAGGTAGATCACATGCTGGTGACGGGTCGAAGATAAGTGGAACTTTAGCCTCGGCGCAGATCTCCGCAAGATACAGCACCGTCTCGAAGGGAATCTCTGCTTGAGCCAGCACGGCGGCAGCATTCTGGATCACGTCGATATGCAGATCAAGATAGGCAGGTAGAACAAAGAGATTTGCGCCCGGGACAACAATGATGCTGTTCTCTCCCTTCACAGCAACCGCGATCACCGCTACCCCTGAGTTCCCTTCCGCTATGCCCACGCAAGACGCATCCACACCCATCGCTACCATCTGCTCGCGGAGCTGTTGACCAAACACATCCGATCCGAGTTGCCCAATCAGTTGTACCGGATATCCGAGCCGAGCCACGGTGACCGCTTGGTTCGCGCCTTTGCCTCCTGGGTGAATATCGAAGTTGGATCCGAGAAGCGTTTGCCCGCTCTCTGGTATATGCTCCACGCGAGCCACAAGATCAATGTTGATACTTCCTACTACGACGATCTGCTTGTGAGCCATAAGCGAGCACCGATTCCGTGTTTATTGTGCCAATTATCCGGCCTGCTAGTACAAAGGTGCAAGAGCCACAGAGGTCAATCCCAGCACGAAGAGCACGAACATGCCCTTTAGGAAAGCGTTGGCGCGCGCCGGAGCGGCGGTGAACTCACGCCAGACAAACACGCCCCAGCAAGCTGAAACCAGAGTGGCTCCCTGGCCAATCGAGTAGGATACGGCGGGGCCGACCATACTCGTGCGCGAAGCAACGAAATTCAGCGTGGCCCCGGTACACCAGATGACACCGCCCAACACTCCCCAACCGTGCCAGGATAACTTTGCCGACCGGTAACCGTTCATGCTCACAGGCTGTCTGCCATCGAGAGGTTTGCTCATGAGCAGCAGGTTGAGAGGGACCGAGCAAATCGCCACACCCAGTACAAAGAAGAGCGACGTTGCATACGGACCAGGAGCGCCAGCCCCAGTCATCGACTTCGAAACCAGGGGATAGAAGCTGCCCATGAGAAGGCCTGAGATCAGACTAATCACGACACCCCGGCGACTCAAGGCTTGTTTTTCTTTCTCTCTCAGGTAATAAGCAATCGCATCGCATACGATGGCTCCGACCACCAGCACGATTCCACCAAAGAGCAGAACAGGATTGCCCTTCGGCGCTATCAAATAGGTACTACTAGCTCCAACCACCAGGGCAAGCCCGATTCCGATGGGGAAGGCTACGGCTAGGCCGGCGATGTCGATGGCTGCAACGAGAAGTAGGTTAGCAATATTGAAAACGGCGCCTCCTGCGAGCGCAAGCAGGATATGAGACCGATCCGGATGTAAGAGATCAGACAGGAAGGGGATCCCCTTTCCGCCGGTGCTGCCGAGAGTGACGCCCAAGAGAAGAGCTCCCACGAGCAGTCCAATGACGTAGTCCCAGTAGAAGAGTTGGAACCTGTAACCTGGCGCAAGCTTTACCGTGTTGGCCCAGGAACCCCAACACAGCATGGTGCAGATCATGAAGATCAGCGCCATGGCATAACTCTCAGGTTGATACATGAAATGTTCCTCCTCCTGGGCATATTCACAAGGAGCCATGCGCAGATTCTCCTGTGAAAACTTTCAAAACAGTCTGAGTGGAGGATAGGTGTATGTCAACACGATCTTTATGTCAACTCGAACCTTTGGACTCGCTGCTATACTCGCGCCATCGCACTCTGGGACTTCACCAGAGGCAGAAACATCGGCCATTGCCCATGATCCAAAGGCGAATCGACCGGACCAAGGCCGGCCACCTCGCCCATCTGCACGCCAGAGAGACTTTGCTATGCCGAACATGAAGCAGATCGCCGCGATGGCTAGGATCTCCCTAGGCACGGGTCAAACGTCCTCAACGATACTGTGGCGATCGGGCGCCGTTACGGAAGCGAGTTTTCCCCTGGGCTGATGAAGCATAAGTGCTGAAGGAGGTATCTCAAATCAAACCAAAGAGCAGACGAGTGACGCTGATGGATGTAGCGCAGGCCAGCGGGTTTTCTCCGTCTACTGCTTCCATCGTTCTGAACGAAGCTCCTTTATCGAAGTATGTCGCGGCGAAGACGAAGCAGAAGATCCGTGAAGCCGCACAACATCTCGGTTACCACCCTGATGTCTTCGCCCGTTCGCTCCGCAGTCAACGGAGCCACATGATCGGCGTCCTCGTCATCGATCTGGCTGACCCATTCTGTACCCTTATTCTTCAGGGCATTGAGAGTAGGCTACTTCCCACCGCTTACCTGCCCGTCATCATGGACGCACATAATCAACCTCATCAGCTCGAACGGTATCTCGAGATGATGGTTGAGCGGCGCGTCGAGGGTCTGATTACGGTGGCGAACTGGCTGCTCTTCGACATCTCTCTTCTCAAGGACATCCACGATCGGCAGATCCCAACCGTCGTCGTTGGACGCGATCTCGAATCCCCTACGGTGAAATCTGTCCTCGTCGATAACGAAGCTGGGGGCTATGCCGCGATAGAACATCTGTATGAACTCGGCCATCGTGAGATCGCCTTTATCCGCGGACCTAAGCGACTCGGGGATAGCCGAGTTCGCTGGAGGGGAATCCAGTGTTTCGCAAAAGCTCGAGGACTCACTCTCAATCCCGCACTCATCCACGACTTGCCGGGTACAACCGGTTCTAACTCAGGGTTCGATGGTGGCGTACGTCTTACTAACACCATTCTACGGTCCGGTGAGAGGTTCACCGCCGTCCTTGCCTTCGACGATCTAACTGCTTACGGTGTCATCCGTGCCCTGTCAGAAGCTGGTCGACGCGTGCCGGAGAGCTGCTCGGTCATCGGCTTCGACGATATCCCGGCAGCCGCGCTGAGCACACCGGGATTGACCACAATCCAGCAACCGATGGGAGGCATGGGCGAATATGCTGCTGCCTACATCCTGAGGCACTTGGAACAGAACTCGGAGGAAGGCATTCAGTCAATTGGGGACACTCACCTCATGAGTCCGACCCTCGCAGTTCGCGGTTCAACGGCGAAGAACAAAAAGCTTTAATCTCTCAAAGAGTGATGCCCGTCAACATTGACACTCCGGTTGAATTCTTCTCGCGCAATAAAGTCGTCAAGAGGCGAATACTCAGGGAAGTCGATCTTCCCTGCTCTGCCAATGACGAATAAAACCCTCGGCGTCGGCATACCCGCTCTCCAGTCCGTGCGCCCGGGTAATTTGCTCCTGCAACGGGTACCACCGCCGCGGGTCCTGGGACTCATGGGCATAACACGCCGCCCGCTTACGGACTTCCACATCTGTGATGTCCACGAACTCCGAAGCGTTGAACATCATAGTGTCCTCGGCGATCCCATAATAGTAAAAGGTGGACGTCTTGCCAGACTGCAGCCAAGCGTCAAGCACGAGCGACGAGAGGGCTCGGTGATCGCGATGAATATCTACCGGCCACTGCACAAAGACAACATCTGGCTTTTCAGTGTCGAATACTTTGCGAACGCTGGCGTATTGAGTGTTGTCGACAACCGCGCGGCCGTCATACTGGCCGGCAAAGGCCGCGCGGGCCTTGAGGATCTTGCACGCATTCTCCGCTTCCGCGGTACGCACTGCTCCACAATCTTTCGACTCAGCCGGCCCGCAATAGCCCTGCCCCCGATTGAGATACAGGAGAACAACCTCATGCCCCAGGTCCGTGTATCGGGCGATGGTACCCCCGCAACCACACTCCGGATCGCCGGGATGTCCCCCGCTTACAATCACCTTTAGTTTGCGCCGAGCCTGGCTCTGTGGTGGAGATTGAGCCTGTGTTTCGCCCCTCGCTGTCACTGCTCCTACGGCTAATCCCCCGGCTAACTTGCCCGTTGCTGCAATAAGATTCCGTCGTGTTACTTGCACCTTGATCCCCCAAGTAATGAACAGCCACAACAACCAATTTTGGATTCATTATGATCTATGCATAGCTGTCGAACTCCCCTTCATCCTTGGTGGAACAGCATTCGACCTAGTACCGCGGCAGAGGCGGAAGACCACCCGTGAAGGCGGGCTACCGCAGTACGCTCAATCGGGCAGGCGTAACCTCCAGCTACCGCGTTATAGCGCTCCCATGTCTGCCCCGTCTTCTCCCAGGTTGTCACTACGTTATCGATATAGCGCCGATTGACTGCCTGCGCCTCTTTCAAGAACTTATACCGCTGCAGTCCCAAGGCGACGATCACTTGTTGAGGAGGCCAGCACTCGGGGTAGGCCCATTCGAGAGCCTTGAACTGCGGGTGCGGATTGGGATAATCCTTGTCGGTAAAGGTAAGGCCATAGGATCGGTCAAACAGCTTCAAGTGACCCACCATGCGTTGAGCCTGTGATGGCGATGCAATCCCAACCCACAAGGGCCAATAGGCATTCAAAGAGTAGTAAGGCAGACGAATCTTCCGAACGTAGTCGTATTCGAAGTAGCATCCCTTGCTGTCATCCCAGCAATACTGGTTGATATGTTGCGCCCGCTCGTCCGCCTCCTTTCGCCAACGTGCGGCCCTCTCTTGCCAGCCGAACCGCTCTGCAAGTGAGCAGAGTACCTGTGCCTGCCGTACCAATGCACAGTTCATGTGGATCGGAACGCAGTGGCGTATGTCGCCATCGAAGATTGGCGTGTAGTCCAGCCCAGCTTCAGCCTCCGCGGCCAACTCCAGAGACGTGTCGGGGCCCTTTCCACTATCGTGGCACGTGGAAAGGCCGGTGTTCGTCCTGTGGTCAGGGCCATTCCAGTAGCCGGTGTAAGCATGTTCCAGACGGGGATACGCCAGCATCGCCAGTTCGTCGTCGTCCTTCTTCGCGAGCAGGTAATTCTCCACGCTCCACGCCAGCAGCGGCGGCTGGCCGCGCGTGAGATAAAAAGTGCGGTTCCCGTTGAGAACCATCCCGAAGCGATCGATCATCGAAAGCTGGTCGAGGATGTTGTTTCTCACAATATCGGCACGGTCATGCGCGAGAAGGCCCAGATTGATGAACTGCGTATCCCATCCATACATCTCGGGAAACGCGGCCTCTGAGCCTCCAGCCGTACTGTAGGGAAACGGTAGGAATATTAAAGTCTTTTGGGGGTCATTGAGGACCTCTTCTTCGGTAGCTCGATGCAATCGCCATCCCACCAGCTACCAATCGAGTTGTCCAATCGCTCCCACCGAAACCTTAGCTCGTCCTTGTCGTCAGACTTTCCGTCCTGACGTTTGCCGACCAGGGTTGCGGCTTCTCCCTTGTTCAGGCCCGTTGCTATCGCAGCGGATCCAGCCAGCACCATACCTACAAAAGCACGTCGATCCATGTGTTGACCCCTGCTTCAATACCGAGTGCCAGGCTCTGGCCCCGGTGATGCCTTCCCCCGAGACTCACTTTCAGCTGGGGCTCGATCATGCTACCCAAATCCAATCCTCCGGACCTGACAGAAGATCGACGTTGAGGTTATCCGCCTGTATCCGCTGGAACGAGGCGGTTTTCACATACCTTTTTCAAAGCATGTCGGGAGAGAATTGTGCTTCAGGTTCTAAGTGCATCAATCTATCTCTTGACATCGCTGCGGCTTGAGCGTAACACGTACGTTAGGCTATTGAAAGCATTCAATAGAGACGAATGCATCTGTTCGAGTTGGCCCTGCGGTTGACCTCCAACCCGCATTGCTCGTTTCTGTAGGTTGTTATACTTTCCCCCCTCCTGGATAACCACTACATTTCGATCATCTTTCTGGAGTGAGAATGCAGCGATCCGTCCGCATCCGGGCAGCAATCTTTTTGGTCTACGCGGGGATCTTTGCTTCAATCAACCCGACACCGCTCCCCGCTCAGAGTTCAAGCAGCCCGAAGCCTGACAGCTACAGCGCGAATAACCGTTTGCCCGACCCGCGCTTCAAGGCCGACATCCTCGTTGTCGTTGCGCATCCCGATGACGAGACCATGGTGACCTCTTACCTAGCGCGCGAGATATACGACAACGCGAAGCGGGTTGCAGTTGTCATCGGCGCCCGCGGCAACGGTGGGAATAACGACGTCGGTCCGGAGCAGGCCGCTTCACTGGCTGACATCCGCGAGATCGAGGCGCGCCAGGCGTTAGGATCTTTGGGCATCACAAACGTCTGGTTCCTTGGCGGATCGGATACTCCCAGTCAAAACGTCCTTCAATCGCTCGAAACGTGGGACCACGGCCGGGCGCTCAGCCGCCTCATCCGCATCGTCCGGATCACGCGGCCGTCGGTCATCCTGACCTTCCTCCCGGAATTTGCCACAGGCGAAAATCACGGCGACCATCAGGCCTCGGGAGTGCTGGGGACCGAAGCATTCGATCTCGCAGGAGACCCGACCGTCCTCTCAGAGCAGATTTCTCCAGCTCGGGATCCCGACTTGAACTCAAACCTGACAGAGGCGCTCCGGCCTTGGCAGCCGCAGAAGATCTATTTCTTCTCCAATCCCACCCACAATATCTTCGATGGCCAGGGTCCACAGTACCGGTCCGATGAGATCTCTCCCGCACGCCATCTGAGCTACGGAATGTTGGCGGCCGAGGCCTTCACACAGCACGCGACGCAAGGGGGGCAAGACGGTCGAACGAGCGATCGCCGGCCACACTCTCAGCGGGTTGCAGGAACCCATTCCGCTGATGGAGCCCGTTCGTCTCATCCTTGGAAAATCCCTGGTCCAATCCGGCGTGACCGATGATGTCTTCACGGGAGTAAGCCCTTCCTTTGTTCCTTACCGGCGTGCTCCGGGATACACGCAGGTCGTCCATTCAGAACCGGTCCTCGAGCTTGGCGATCCGTGGAATTTTTACCACAAGTTCTGGCAGGCGCATGGACTGGAGCACCTTGCAAATCTCGTTCCGCCTGAGATCTCAATCCATGTCGCCGGAACCCTGATCCTTCCTCTGGAAATCGAGAATCCCCTGGACACGCCGATCCATGTGGCCTTCTCCGTTCAGGCGCCGGATGGATGGACGGTCAAGCCGACCGAATCGGCCAACGTCGCTCCCCATGACAGGTACTACCTCCGCGTGCGGGCCGTCGCTCCAGCCGCCAAATCTCCAGGTTGGCAAAACGTCACAGTCTCCGCGGTATCGGATGGCAAGAACATCGGAACAGTACCCATCCGAGTGGAACTGACGAACAACTGGGTTGCTCCACAATAGACGTCTCACCCAAGTCTGGATACTGCGACATGGCATCATCCAGACACCCGACCGGGCAGCACCACACAAGGGTTTCGGACGGAGACTTATCCCGCGCACGGATGCGTGTGCTTCGGATCGCTATGCCACTAGTCTCGCGGCACCCAGATATGCTGCCACGCATTGTCAATCAACTTTGGAGAGCGATTTAGTTATTGACAGCTCTCCTCACTAAGCGCAAGATTACGCACATATTAAACCCGTTGAATACCCATTATCTGGTCAATAGCTTGCACCCAGCCACACTGCCGATCGACCCAGCGATGGTGGCTCGTCGATCCGAAGATCAGAGTGAATGCATTTAATCGGGCATTGAGCCCACAGAACAGAAGCTCAACTAAGGAGCACCGTACGAGAACCAACGCAAATATCCGTCTCATGCTCGTGCTGGCGGCAGCGTCACTCTTCACCGTACACGCCGTCGCCGCAGCAAGCCCGGTGGTAATCGTCGATTGGACCCGGGTGTTGAAAGACGTGGACCCGAAGGCCTATGGAGTCGATTGCCCCGCTTGTCTCGACCCCGCATGGACCCACAGCGCGAACCTCCTCAGGCCCTTGGCAGCCATGGCGGCCGGAGGCAAACCCCTGATCCGGCTTCATGGCTGGGGAATGGTGACTCAGGGCAGCAATGAGTGCTGGCTTAATCCAGACAACACCTGGAACGCGCCCAAGATCAAGAGCGCATTAGCCCCGCTGATCAGAGCCGGATACCAGCTCCTGATTGATATTCCCTCTGGACCGGGAGGCGAACCCGATGTCCGCGACCCTGTGGCTTTGGCCTCCTTCGCCGCCAGCCTGGTTCGCATTGTCAATATCGAAAATCGCTTCGGCGTCCGTTACTGGGAGATTCCTAATGAGCGAGAACATCTGCTCGACGCCAAGCAGATGACCACTCTTCTGTCTCTCGCTTCGAAAGCGATGAAGCGTGTGGATCCAACCATACTGGTTGGTGGTCCGGCCACTGAAGGGGTCAATGTCGAGTACATTGCGGCGGTTGTGCAAAACAGCTTGCCGGATATCGACTTCGTCTCCGCCCACACCTACGGCGGAGATGGAAAGCAGCCGGACTCTATCAGTTACCCCAGCGCCATCAAGGCAGTCGCCGATGTACGCCTGTTGCGGACACGGCTCAACCAGATAAGCAAAGGGAAATACCTCCCCATCTTTATCGACGAGTACAACATCGGCTGGGATACTACCCCGAAAATCCTCACGAGCGAGGGAGCAGTGTACTTCTCCCTCATCCAGGGAGGAGTCGTAGATGCTGGCGGAGACGCCTCAGCAATCTGGGACTTCTCGCCTCCCCATAACATGTCCGTCGTGGATAGTCACGGCAACTTCTACGCCTCTACCCACCTCTTCTCTCTCATGAACCAGTACTTCCACGGAAAAGAAGTATCCGCCCTATCGTCGGACGAGACAGGTCTCCGCGCATACGCCGTGAATTCGTCGGCTACCCACTCACTTCTTGTCTCCAATCTGAGCGACTCTCAACAGACCGTGACGCTCAGCTTCAAAGGCCCAACACCGAAGAATCTTCGCGCCTATGAGATCTCCCCGAGAGGCTATTCAGGCCCTAGACATCTGAAGTGGTCCAGACTCCAGGGCGAAGGTCTAACAATCCCTCCCAAATCAGTGGCGATCCTGGTATCTCCATAGCGACCGACTTCTGTGTCTACTTTCGGCCCGAGCATAAGGGGGCAGCCTGACCGATCCCCAACCTCTAGCCGCGATCTTGACCCCATCATTCTTCCATCATCGAAGAGTGCCCAACAGCAGCTACCGGAGGCCCGGCATGAATCAGATTTCAGCAAGACCAGGTACAACAAATCGTCGCACCCCGATCCGATTCGCGCTCGGCTCTCTACTCTGCATCCTCTTCGCCATGACGTATCACCTCCCCGCGCAGATCGCTGCCGGAGGCCTGACAGGCACCGTACGAGACACCTCGGGTGCGATCGTCGTTGGCGCAACAATGACACTCACGAACAGCGACACCGGAGCGACAATTCAGGCTCCCTCCACATCCACCGGCACCTACGTCTTTGAGGCCGTCAACCCAGGTACTTACACCTTGCGGGCGTCCAGTCCGGGGTTCAAAAGCTTTTCAAGCTCAGGCGTCGAAATTCACATCCAGCGCACGGCCACCATTGATATCAATTTCGAACCTGGCTCCGTTTCGGAACAGGTAGTTGTCACAGCCGCAGCCCCGCTGCTTCAGGCCGAAGATGCTGCCGTCGGGCAGACTATTGACGCTAGAACGGTAGACGCTATGCCGTTGGCTAATAGAGATTGGACTTCGCTGGCACAACTCGCCGCCGGCGTTGCGCCCATCGCCGGTGGAAGTAGCACGAGCTCGAACTACTCCGTAAATGGTCTGAACTATTTCCAGAATGACTTTCGTCTCAACGGCATCGACGACAACATAGAGGTGTATGGAGGCAATCCGAGCAACGCCTCCATCATTCCTCCTCCCGATGCTATTCAGGAGTTCAAGCTTCAGAGCGGAGACTTCAGCGCCGAGTTTGGTCACTCCGCTGGAGGCGTCATCAACGCCGTGGTGAAATCAGGTGGCAATCACGTTCATGGCGATTTCTGGGAGTATATTCGCAACGACATGTTCGAGGCGAATGACTACTTCAATAAGCAGAACCAGATCGCCAACGGACTGAAAAACAAGCCGTCTGCCTACCATCAGAACCAATTCGGCGGCACCGTTGGCGGACCCGTCTATATCCCCAAACTCTACAACGGCAGAGATAAGACGTTCTTTTTCTTCGACTATCAGGGCACCAGGATCGTTCAGCCGGCAAACTCGTTCAGCACCGTCCCCACAGCTTCAATGGTTAGCAGCGGCTTCACGAATTTGCAGGACCTTATCACCGACAACTCGGGTGCTCGCCAGGATGCGTTGAACCGCAACTTCCCCTTGGGAACCGTATTTGACCCGTCCACCACACGATCCGTGGCTGCCGGCGCAGTTGATCCTATATCGGGCTTCATCAATAACACTTCTGATACCATCTCCGTTCGGGATCCGTTCTTTAGCGGTGGAAGCATAGCTGGCATCTCGGATTACACAACTCACACCTCCCAGCTCAACCTACTGCCCGCGTCGCGGCTCGATCCGAATGCCCTTAAGCTTCTGCAACTCTATCCCAAGGCCAATAGATCGGGATTCACGAACAATTACTTCCAGACCCCGAAGAGCCCCAATGTAACGAATTCATTCGACACAAGAATAGACCAGAACATTGGCAGCAAGAATTTCGTCTTCGGCGTATTCGACTGGAACCATAACACCATTTTCCAACCACCTCTCTTGCCCGGATTAGCGAACGGGCAGAACTATGGAACTGGCACTACCGCGGTGAAGACCTACGCTGTCGCCATCGGATATACGCATCTATTCACACCAACCCTCACTAATGAGTTCCACTTCGGCCTTCTTCATCTAACCGCTGCGACGGTTCCACCGGAGGGGCAGACCCTAGGGAACCTCTGTACAGGTATGCGTTTTAGCTGAGGTTCGAGCGGTTGTGCTTGGTTGGTGAGCTATTTGCGTCACACCGGGCTTTGCGTGCTGGTTGAGCAGTCAACCGGCTGATTTTAGG
>JAABUL010003096.1_pt1 | contig 25484 bp, 37 predicted proteins | sample 5559151 | NCBI WGS metagenome assembly JAABUL01 (sample SAMN10711876, study PRJNA513368) | rock metagenome | isolation source: Antarctica rocks | place: Antarctica: Victoria Land, Pudding Butte sud | reverse complement strand
ACATGTTATATGTTATATGTTATATATATATATATATATATATATATATATGTTATATATATATGTTCTAGACAACTTTCGCCCTGTCTCCTGAGGCAGCTTTCCAATTGTGTTGCAAGAGCATCACAACTCCTTCCGGAGCAGCGACATCGTCGGGCCAAAGCGCAATGGCCCAAGCAAGCACTGTTGCCCCCGATTAGTCACTTGCAACCAAGAGTCCTCCCTTTCCGCCATGTATCGGCGTACCCGCCGCAATGTGCGTCCGCGCCCGCCTCGCCGTCGCGCGCTAGCTAGCTATAGATTGATCCTTTTCCGAGTGGAAAATCAGACCGAGTGGAAAATCAGATCGATGTATGGTGCATAGGTTCAGGGTTCAGGGCAACCAATCTCACCTTCACCGCCAGGCACAGGGCGAAGTACTGGCTGCCGTATTTGTCCGCCCCTAAATCTGCCGCGTCGCGCGCCGCGCAGCCGCACTGCTGGCCGTCGCTGCCGTCGCCGGGGTTGCTGCCCACGAGTCGCGACCAGGCGCTATTGGCGGGAACCCGCCCCAGCTGCAGAACGCGCGCCTCCCGCTGCTCCCTGCAGCATCGAAATGCATCTTTCAATGGACAGGTATAGATTATGCTGAGCACATTCGGTGATCAAAAGCGGAAGAAAGCCGTCGCTGCCGTTGCCGGGGTTGCTGCCCATGAGCCGCGACCAGATGCTGCTTTGCGGGAACCCGCCCCAGCTGCAGCACCCTTGCCTCCTGCTGCTCCCTGCGGCGTAATAAAAATCTGCTTCCTCTGAGCAGGTTTGAACAATATCGAGTGCCGTTCCAGTCGCCGGGGTTGCTGCCCACGAGCCGCGACCAGGCGCTGTTGACGGATACGCGCCCGCGTTGCAGCACCCGCGCCTCCCGCTGCCCCCTGCGACGTGAATGTCTTCAGCTTCAGAAGCTGACGAAATCGACAGCGCCCCAGCGTAGCACCCGCGCTTCCCGCTGCCCCCTAGAGCATGAAGCACGAGGTGTTTCTGGGCGACGTTGGCCAACTTTCCGCTGTAATGTTCGTCTTGAAGTACTCTTCTGCCACGGACGCCGCCCACGAGGCTCGACCACGCGCCATTGGCGGGAACGCGGCCCAGCTGCAACAGACAAGACTTAGGTTTGGGCTGTCACTGCCGCCGGGGGCGCTGCCTGTGAGGCACGACCAGGCGTTGTTGGCGGGAAAGCAACCCAGTTGTAGAATTCGTGCCTCCCGCTGCGCTCTGCGGACGCTCTTCACGGATGAAGAGACGTTCATGACCCAAGCTGTCGGAACTGGTGTCCCATGCCGGGCGCAGGGCGAGACAAGGGATATGTCGGATCCCTGCTGCCGCACATTGCCACTTGCAGATGATGACGCTACACAAGTGTCACTCGCGTGGTGAGATGATGCCCATGCAGGTGCTGCCTGCGTGACGACGCAGCATGAGACTTTTGCAGATCAGACTTTGCACTCACATGGTCGTCATACTGCCGGAGCCGGGGAGCAGCAGCACCGCCAGCATCGTTGCTGCGAGGCAGCCGGCAAGATAGTGCCTTCGGCACTCGGCTGCCGCCGCGGAGGACGCCGGAGTGGACAAAGAAGATTCGTTATTTGGAAGCTTTGCTGAAACACCTGCACCTGGTCATCCTGCTGCCGGAGCCAGACAGCAGCAGCACCGCCAGCATTGCCGCCGCGAGGCCGGAGTCGACAAAGAAGATTCGTTAACTTGGAAGCTTTGCTGAAACACCTGCACCTGGTCATCCTGCTGCAGGAGCCGGACAGCAGCAGCACCGCCAGCATTGCCGCCGCGAGGCAGCCGGCAAACAGCGCCTTCGGCAGGCGGGTGCCGCCGCGGAAGACGCCGGAGCGGCGCAGGAGCAGCTGCACGTGGGCCCAGACGCCGGCGACGCTCGCACGCAGGCTGTGCAGGCTGAGGCCGTCGGCCGAGACGCCGTCCAGGTCGAACCTCGGCATCTCAGCCGCCGCCCGCAGCTGCCCGCTGCAGCCGTGACGTTAATGCCGCCGCTGCTATAACGCTGCTACGCGGACATCTGCGATGCGGCAGCCGCTGATGACGTCCCAAGGCTGCTGTTGCCGGGTATGTAAGGCTGCAGTTGTTCGGGCGCGATTCCCAGGCTATCGCGCTGGTTGCCGCCTACTGGCAGCACTGCTGAGACCCAGGCTGCAGGGCTTGCTACCGGAATAGCCCTGCAATGGAAGCTTAATCGGTTCAGGGGATGCTCGATCTGTCGCGAGGCATCGCTGTCTCCACCGAACGAGCATGCTGGCCAGGTGCCCCAGATCGACTAACCGGGACGATCTTGCGGAACAGGCCCACTGACGGTGGAGGATGATGTGATCAAAGCGAATGCAGCGATGCCCGGTTCACCTGGGTGCTGAGTCGGAGCTTAGATGGCTAGCCGCTGAAGTTGTCAAGCAGAGCTGTGGCGACTAGCGAGGATTCGGAGCTCCAGCAGACCGGTACGTATTGAGCTCCTCTCAAGTCATTCTGTCCTGCTGATCTGGCTCACAACAGACACACATGCGAGATTCGAACTGAGTCAAAGCAGCTTTCAACAGCAAGCTGACAGCCACCAACTGCAAGAACGCCTTCGGACAAGCTTGCAGACTAGAACAATGTTTAGATGTTAACTGCGTGTCTACAGGCTTCCAGATTTGCTGTCGGCTGTCGCCCGTACATGCTTCTTGTGCCAGGTCACGCCAGGTCATGTCGCTTGCAAGCGTGAGCTCTCAAAGAGCGGTACTTCGACATTGTACTCTATTTTACACTGGTAGCAATCGATCAGGGTCGTTGAGCTGATTGCAGGGCAAGTCAACCAAATCCACAGAACTGACTTGGGATTTGATGACGAAATCCGCTTCAGCATCCATCAGAGACTCATATGCGATGTTCACATGCATGATGCGCTGCACTAATCGCAGATTATAGCCGCATGTGAGTCCGTTCTCCCTGTGCTGGCACCAGACTGTGAGCTCACGCGTGCATGCGCACTTGGCGAGCATCTAACGCACTTGGCATCCGTGCAACAGCAACTGCTGCAACATGACTGAACGGCATGATGCTCCTACCCTGACTATCGCAGGGCCCGTCGTGCGCCGCTGAAGGCGGCCCTGCTGGCGATCCTGAGCTTTGGCGTCCTCGGCACCATCTACACTGTGGTTTACCTCCAAAAGCTGGAGGTGGGCCCGATTATGGAGCATGGCTTCCAGCTCGACGTACTCCTGGCAGGCTGACACATCACCAGCATGCAGCACGGCTGCATGAGTTGCACTGGCGCGCCTGGCCGCCAAGTTACCATCCGATGCTGCCTGCGGCGGAGACTCGAGAGACTCGGCTGCGCCGTGGTCGGCGCAGCAGGCGGCCATTTCGGTTTCCTGCAGCTGTCATTGTACCTGCCATCACGGCATGTACGTTTGCAACTTGCAGACTGGTCCCGGCTTCCAACGGTTCGGTCGGGCGCAGCTGCTGACGCTGCGTCGACGCGCAAATGGCCACTCTGGCAGCGACGGCGACATGAAAGCCACGGGTCGCTTGCGCAACCAGACCCTGCAGTCGGCAAACGCCGCGGACTGGCTGCACGACCGGAACAAGCAGAATGCTGCGGCCGGCGGCGGCTCGGGCGGCGGCGGCGCTGCGCAACCAAGTGGCGGCGAGCACGTCAAGCTCGCCGCTGCTGGCTTTGGCAAGCGCCAGCGGCAGCAGGCGGGACCCTCCAAGCCTCATTCCGAATTGGCGTACAGCGCTGAACAGCATGGCAGCAGTGCTCAGCAGGCAGCAGGCAGCGGCGGCAACGATGCTTTGTCAGAAACTGAGCAAGACGGCATGGCAATGCCCCGGCATGCCGGCGGCGGCGGCAGCGGCGCCACGACAGTGGCGTTTGGCGCCGAGCAGCGGCTGCGGGCCGCGAGCGACGGCGCACATGCAGCTGCTGGGAAGCTGAACGCCGCGCTACATGAAGCGGTGCACGGCCACGCCTCCAGGCGGCGGGCGGAAGTAGGAGCAGGCAGCCTTCCAGGCTCACTGCGCAGCGGCGGGCGCAGCGGCGGGGCCATCGGTGGCTCAGGCAGCCGCTCGGCAGCCGGCGGCGGCAGCGGCAGCGGCTTAGACGGCGGCGGCGGCAGCGGCGGCGACGACAGCGGCGGCAGCTCGCGCGGCCGGCCGCTGGGGCGGCTGGGCGAGCCGGCAAGGTGCACATAGAAGTTGCACGCGGCAAGTGGATGTGGATGTGACATCACAGTGGATCCAGCGGAAAAGTGGTTTTCGATTTGGCCTCACAGTGACCTGAGGGCAGCTTGCAGAGAAGTACCAAGAGAAAGCTTTCTTGAGTTTCGGACGTTTCAAAGCTCACTGCGTAGCTTCAGAATCCAGCAGACAAGACGTTCTTTCATGAACGGCTGCACAGGCGCGAGCGGGGCATGCCGCGGGCAGACGTCAGTCAGCCGGCTCCAGTTCCACATGTCGACATGTTAGTGAAGGAACATTCTCAGCAGGCAAGTTATCGTTTCCTGAATATGTGCACAGGTGCGACCGGGGTGTGCCGCACGCGGAGGTCGACCGCTTCTGCTGCATCGGAAGCTTTGTGTGCGGCGGCGGCCGCGGCAAAACTCCAAACCACAGCACGGCGGCTGCGGCGCAGCCGCGCCAGCCGCAGGCTGTCAGCTGCGAGCGCGTAAACGATGACGTGGTCGACTGCGCCGACGGGTCTGACGAGGCGGGCACGTCTGCAGCCAGCCGCCTGGTGAGAACTGGACATTTCGTCTTTTGGAAAATCGCTTGCACAACCCCTACTAACACGTACACATCGAGAGTGTCATTTATGACGTCATCGATTGCGTCAACGGCTCAGATGAGCCTGCCCCCCCTGCAGCCAACCGCCTGTCTTGATCTCTGATTCCTGAGTATTAATGCGGCTGGATCTTGTGCATGTTGCATATGGCCCAGGTGTGTCTCAACGGCCGATTGCCTGGCGTCATGTGCTCCCCGCGCAATTGGCAGGGCATGCAAGCTTGCCGCTGATTGTTACGCCATTCGTTCCATTCTTTCATTCATTCGCTGCTGTCGAATGTGGTTCCTTGCGCCGCCACAGGGCGTGTGATTCACCTGCCGTAGGCGGCAGCAGTATCCCACCAGCTTCGTGGGAAACGAAATTTTGATAGCATGGGGCTAAGGTTTCATGTTGGTGTTGCAGGGCGCGCGGTTCACGTGCCGCGACGGCAGCAGCATCCCTACCAGCTTCGTGGACGATGGCATCTGTGACTGCTGCGACGGGTCGGATGAGCGACCGCCGAGGGAGCGTTGCCGCAGCACGTGCAAGTCCACAGTGGACGAAGACGTGGCGTACATCTGAGTGGGCTGGCCGCGGGCAGGGTCCGGGTGTGTCAGGACATCTGAAATAAGTTGTAACCGGCGTGACGGAGTAGAGGAACGGAAGGAATGTAACTGGCTTGTTTCCACAGGCATGTTGACCGAAACGAAAGGCGTTGAGGCTATTGAGGCTATGTAAAGCCCCTACTGCCACAGATCTTTTAACGCCTTCCTGATACTCATAAAAGCCGTGCGTCCACTGCCTTCGGCCGATGTGACGTTGTTCATGGCTGCAACTTGCACTCCGCCAGTTCTCCCTATCACTTGCAGCAGATGCCTGGAGGTTGCGTGCCACGCTAGCTCGCCGCCATTTTCCCTCACCCCGAGCTGCTCCCGTGTTTCATCACCCTCCTCGTCGCTTGGATTTTCTGCCGTGCGTCGCGGCTGCCGGCTGCTGCTGCTGCTGCTGCTGCTGCTGCTGCTGTGCGGCTGCCTCCGTCTCTGCCGTCGGCTTTGCGTCTGTCTCTGCGCGCCACGAAGCCACACATGTCGTCAGACAAGAGCACGCAACACACAGCAGCTCTGTGTCACCTTACTGCCTTTACTAACCAAGGGTGCAAGGAATGCTCCAGATGAGAGGGCCGTGACAGAATGCGAGCTTGCTCAAACACGGGCAACATGATGCCAAATCTCAGCTCACCCGAGCCTTTGGCGCCACGCGAGCCGGAAGAAGGTGCTGTCCAGCTACTTGATCAAACCACAGGAAATTCGTAGCGAATGTGCTTTCTCAGAGCTTTAGACCCTACTCACCCGGGGCGTCTGCGCCACGAGCCATGAGCCGGAAGAAGGTGTTGTTCAGCGCCTCCACCTTTTTCAGGTCCGCCTGCTGGTCCGTCGAGTATTTGAGGCACTGCGGCGGCAGAACATGCAGCATCAGTTCCTGGCTGGTTGCTTGTCTGCACCTTCTTACGGCTGCCTGGGCATGCTGTCGGGCGCATCTCGCGCATCCTGTGGGGCGCATCTGGCTTCCTTCCGACATCCATATGCTGTGTGCTGTACGGCAGCAGTGCTAGCTCGCATAGCAGTGTCGCAGATCAAGAGAGCAACCGTCTGCGCCGGTACGCACAGTAAGGCTGCCCAGACCCAGCTAGTAAATGCGCCGGCAAAAGATCCAGACGCATCGGGTGCATATAGCATACCTGTCATCAGCAAGCTTTGGCGCGAAGCCGCCACCCTATTGCCAGGTTTGGTCATCTGACCGTTGATTGCATGCAGGTGATCAAGGTCTCGAAACGACGGATTTGATCTGCGAGAAGACTCACTACGACATCATCCGTGACCTTCAGCACGAGTCTGCCGTCGCAGTGCCGGTACTTCAGCACGTAGCGCGTGTGCAGCGGCCGCGACCGGTATAGCGTCTCCGCCTGGGTCTGGAAGCTGTCCCAGCTGTCTAGGTAGGGCATTGCGGCGCAGCGGCCGCCTGGCGCTGCCGCTGCTGCGCCGCTGCCGCGCCGGCCAAGCCTTCAGGCGTCAAACGAACAGCAGTGGCTCTGGCGGTGCTCACAGAGTCACGCCTGCGTGCCTGTCTCGGCTTCTGAGCGGCACCCTTGCCAGATCGAGACGGTGTCTTGCTTCGGGGTGACTGATCCGCCAAAATATGTGGCAGGCCGGGATCGTAGTATCAGGCCAGCAAACGATGTCTGCTTCCAGGCGAAGTTCAAACTTCCTGCGGAAACGGCTGAATAGACCCGGCGCGACTGGGAACTTGCCACCTTGCTGCGGCTGGTGCTTCCGGCTTCTTTGGCAAGGGACGCTCAGGTCAACTCGGGCAAGCCTCACGCCACTGCACCACAGCGCCCGTCGAGTTTGCGTCTTAAGGCGCTCCAATCGCCAGTCATATCCGTCTGTTTATTGCGCTGCATCAGTGGCAGCTGCTTGGACCGCAGCGACGTGTCGAATCTTTACGGGTCAAGGTGAGATTACTGGCCAGCTGCAGCGAGCCGTGGGCATCGCTGGGACAGCGAATAGCTGCCATCTGCTGCCGATCTAGCCTCAATAATCCACCAGGTACCCAGTGCAGTGACAGCAAAATTTCTCGATCACACGTTGTGCGATGGGATTTCTCGCACAATCCGTGTCGCAACCTAGCGCAACGCTGTCGCGGTGCAGCAGCACTGCTCTTTTGGGCGAGCTGTATGATTCATACATCTAGGAGAATGCTGCTTCGCTGGCTGTAAGAGACTGTAACGGTTGACTCTGCAACACCTGGTCCAAACTGCCAGGACGAGGCACCTCCGCCATTCAGTCGGGATCCGCAGCCGCTGCCGGCGTCGCAGCAGCAGCCGCCGCAACGCCGTGGAGGGGGATCAGGCCGGCAGCATAGGGTCGCAGCAGCTGCCGACCGCCGCCGGTGTTTGACCGCCTGTGGTGCCGCGCGCTGCGGTGGAGGTAGGGCTCGCGGCGTCGCCGCAGCCCTCGTTGCGCTGCCACCATTCTCTGGAGCGCAGTCCTCGTGATCGTCAACAGGTGAGCGAAGTCATGCAGTCCTGGCACCACGCTACATGCCGCACACATTGCCAGCGGCTAGAGGTTTCTGCACCGCGTTTGCGGTGTCATGCAACTGCAGCATTCAAGTGTGGAACAGATGATCGATGTGACATCGTGTGATATGCATGAGATCGACGCAATTTTGTGTCTGCACAGCATTCACGACCGGGTTGGCGGCGCAGCAGCAAACGCCACCAGTGTGAGCGGGCCGGGTGCAGGTATTTGTCGTCATGACCACCCAGGTCTGCAATCCACTCGTGGCATGACGTCTTGATAATCTCGTGCAGCATCAACGACTGGGTGGGCGGTGCGGAGCGCAATGCCACGGACGTGAGCGGGGCCGGGGCTAAAATCGCCGCCGACTTCATGGCGGACGGCGGCACGCACAGCGGCGATTTCCTGTACGCCTCCGGCGGGCTGCGGGGGCTGCTCCAGAATGGGTGAGCTTGCTTCAGAAAGCCACGAATCAAAACCCTACAAGAACACACAGTGGGACTGCCCGGAACCCTGCGCAGTAGAAAAATTTTCTGTTGTATATTTCGGACTCGTCAACAAAATCAGCGAAGTAATGTGGGAATAAAAACCACATGAAAAGACGGAAGGCGTCGTGCAAGGCAAGGAACCCGCCGTCGGCGGCCTGTCAGGTACGCAGAATGGTACGCAAATGGGCGTCTGCACTTGCGCACTCTTGCTGGGTGGTCTGCTGTGCTTGGCGCAAAACATGTGAGCGCACGCTCCAGACTGTCCCCTGAGACGCGCCTGCTAGGCATTAGCGAATCCCCAGCTGCGCAAGTGGCTGTGATTTAGTCACCCTGTCTGGGCCATGCCAGGTGCGATCTGCTCCTGGCACAGGGTTTAAGCCGCATCATGCCTGATTTCTGACATGGTTGTCTTGGTTGCGTTGCCATGCTGCATCACCCTGAAAGCAGCTCAAACGCCCTGTAGGGAGGACCGTCCAGCACACTGAAGGGTTTAGAAAGTTTACCCTAAACCCTAAACCCGGAATTCCCTTCTATGTGTGTCAAGGTGCATCCAGAGCCGCTGCGAGATCTCCTGCAGACATTGACGCCAGCCGGCTGACTGTGAGCAAACTCCACTCTTGTGTTGCTCTGCAGGCCGTTTGCCGCGGCGTCATCGCGTCCGCGATCGCGCAGATCACCAAGGGCTTCGCCTACCTACTTACTTTTGTGATGTTCTGCTGCGCCGTTGACCCGGCCGTGTCTGCGCTGCAGGCCGTTTGTCGCGGCGTTCATCGCGTTTGCGATCGCGCAGATCACCAAGTGCTTCACCTACTACTACACGGAGAACAAGTGGGACGCGACGCGCATCATCGGCTCGGGCGGCATGCCGTCTTCCCACACCTCCATGGTAAGTTTTCCCGTACTCAATCAAGTTGTACATCTGAATAATATCGATTTCGATGGAAAACAAGTGGGACGCGACGCGCAACACCGGATCCGGCGGGATGCCCTCCTCCCTCACCTCCATGGTGAGTCGGCAACCCTGTACGTCGACCTTGCTGGTGCCCGTTAATCCAGCCCTGACGAAGTGCCGGCATACCGCTGATGCATTGACATACGTTTTCTGCAGGCGTGTGCGCTGGCCGCGACGCGTCAGCACGCCAGTTGGCTTGAAGGCCCCGACCATCTGCATGTCAACTCGTGCATTGACGTCGCACGGAAGCTGCTTGAACAATTCGATTCGTTGTCCTGCAGGTGCTGGGGCTGACGACGGCGTTGGGCGTCATAGGCGGCACGAGCTCGGCGCCTTTTGCGATTGCACTCGTCTTCAGCATGGTGGGCATGGACCTGCTGCTTTGCATTTGGTCGCTGCGCATCTCCCAGAGGTGTTCAGAACGCACGTTCATCCGCCTGAGACATGCATGCATCCACTTGCAGACACGTCGCTGTGTGGCCACTGTCACCATTGTTCGCACCGTCACCCTCACGGACTCACCCCCGCAGCGTTTTCCGCCCCGGGTTTTTCAAAGCACACAGTTGCATGACGTATTGCGTTCGACTGCACGCGGGCAAGCAGGGTCCCTACCCTACATGAATTCATCATCAAGATACCATGAACGACATCAAAGCGCTTTCACTCCACGCGCCGCAGGTAGTGATGTGCGATGCCAGCGGTGTGCGGCTGCACGCGGGCAAGCAGGCGTCCGTGCTTCCCTTACGTATTCACAATGAAGCATTGCGACAAATCCGCGTTCGCGCACATTGCAGGTGGTGATGTATGACGCAAGCGGCGTGCGGCTGCACGCGGGTAAGCAGGCGTCCGTGCTGAACATGATCATCACGGAGCTGCCGCCGGACCACCCTGTATCGGATACCCGGCCGCTGCGCGACACGCTCGGCCACACGCCGCTGCAGGTGCGATTCTCTCCAACAATTCTGACACAGATTGTAGCTCAGCACCCCACAGTCATCAGGGCTGCCGCCCCACCCACCCTGTGTCGGATACCCGGCCGCTGCGCGACACGCTCGGACACACGCCGCTGCAGGCGAGCATCTCACGAGGGCCTGCCACAGACTTGCAACAAACTGAAACAGGAGCCGCCACCCACCCTGTATCGGATAATCGGCCGCTGCAGGCGCGCCTCATTGGATCACATCTAATGTCTTTCGGTGTCCTCTCAGTACATCAGGCGATTGACATGACACTTGTAGGATGCACGCTGGAACGACGAAGCTTGACAGCTGACAAAAGCCGCAGCGGCATGCACACTTGAGCAGCAGCGCTCGGAGCTCCGGTGGCATGCTTGTGCTGCGCCAGACGCTGTGCGCTGTGGTAGTCGGCCACCCGCCGCTTGGGCTTCAGTTGCTGCATGTTTCCTGCTGTGCAAGTTGCTCCTGATGCTGCACATGCTGGCAGCAATGGCCATCCTGACCTACGAAGCACATAACACGACCTACGCAACCTGACACCACATATCCTGACCTATGCAGCACAAACCGAATCCCACCTCCCGCGTGCCAAAAAGCACCATCCTTGTCTTTTCGGAACATGCGACAGATTCTCAAGGGGCATCACTTGCGGTTTGGTCTTCCTACAGGTGGCCGCGCCTCAACGCTGGCATGGTGGTGTGATCCGCAAGATCAGTCTGCATTGAATTCACAAGTGCTCACCGTGTCATCGCTCTGTGCAGGTGGCTGCGGGAGCGGCTCTATGCGCGGTGGATGGATACCTGGCGGACGCGCTGACATCAAACAACTGAATTCCTACCCATAGTCTGATTGCATCTGCGGTAGCCGCGGGCGCGGTGCTGGGCCTGGTGGTTGCCCCGTGCTCTTTGCACAGCTCGGGCGCTGTCAGTGGAAAATCTTCCAGGACGACGACTTGCATCCTCTGGCTTGTGCAGGTTGCGGCAGGCGCGGTCCTGGGTGTTGTGGTGGGCTACCTGGTGGGCGTGTCCTGGGCACACCCGCTGCCCTGACGCGTCCACACCCCAGAGCGCGTGCGCGGGGGCAGGCAGGGTGCGTGCGGCGGCGGCGATGGCGGCCCAAGCATGCGGCGGCTGTGCCGCGGCAAGCCTGTGGGCGGCTGCGGCGGGCAGCAGCAGCGGCGGCAGCTGCGCCTGCATTGCTGGGAGGTTTGGCGGTTGTGGCCCCGGCATGAGCGCCATCCGCTGGAAGGACCGCGATCGTGCACGGCTGCTGCGGAGTCTATGCGCTGCTGGCAGAGGGGAGCCGCGGCAATCGGGCGTTGCCAGCGCAGCAGCTGGCACCAAGGCGCCCGGGTCTGACAGCCGGCAAATGGCAGCCAGACTAACCCTTCCCGCGGCAGCGATCGGCGGAAGTGCGGCACGTCCCCAGTCAGTGAGCTGGTTGCGACGCAGCGGAGGTTCACGGCGCCGCGGCGGCAGACGCAGCCAAAAGCCGGCGCAGAGACACTGCACCGGCAGTGGCGGCTCATCGACTGCTGGGTGCTGCGGCAGGCGGCGGCGGCATGAGCGCCCCCGGCCCTGGCCGCCGCCGCTGGTCACGGCTGCTGCGGTCAATTTGACGGCTGCGACGGCGAGCACTCTGCGCTGCAGCAAGCCTGCCACTGAAAGCGAGCAGCCGGTGTGAGGGCAGCGGCAGCTTGGCATCGAGCTAAACAGATTGGCTGATGCAGCTGGCAGCTCTCCAGGGGAATCATCAATCCTGCCCTGTCATGCTCGTGAGGTAGATGGTCACCCATCGTTGAGCCGCTTGCTTGTGGCCTGGGACCTGCCGTCAGATCGAGAGCTAGAGCTAGAGACATAGCACTGCTGAGTCACCTTGTGTGTGATGCAGTTGGCGCCGGACGCTCACCACAGTTTGTATAGGTAGTTTGATGTTGTAGTCATTGACGGGGTTTCACCGCGCGTATCAAAATACATTGATTTAACTACCTATGCCTACATGTATCGAAACACACACTGCGGCACTCTCTGACGTGCACCTTTCAGCATCCACTTCTGCTGTGGCGCGTTTACATTTCCGGCAAGGGGTAGACAGACCACCCTATCATCATTTCCTCGCTCACTTCGCACATTTCGGCAAATAGTTTTGCAAACACGTACAAATGTCGTCCAGCCATTTTAGCGCCGGGAGCCCATGAAGACTGCCGACTACAGCATCCAGTCCAGCTGGTACAACTTCATTTCCCGCGGTTCGAGCTGGTAAACACATGCGCAGCTCCTGGTTTGCGGCTTCAGACCAGTCCTCGCGGCTTTTTTCTACAGCTGTCGCAGTTGAAACCTTACAAGTGTTGGGCAGACGACCAGGGGCTCTGCCAGCTTTGGCACCGTCCGAAATCCAGGCCTTCAAATTGCCGTGACTTTCCATCATCGCGGTGGGGATTGTTGGGACAGACGATGGGGAAGGAGACGAAGCACAGGTCCAGGCCGCTGCCTCGCGGGTCCCTCAGGACACCCTGCAGCGCCACCGCCGCACTCTTCCTGCATGCCGAGACACCTGGACATGATCATGATCAATTGCAGCGACTGAAGCAGCCTCACCCAACAAAGTGCGGACTCGAGAACCAAAGGCGTACTGAACATCCGCAATCACCTGGGGGATGTCGAAACCTGTGGCCTTAAAGACTGCTGCGCTTCCCCTGCCATGCACCCTGGGTTTAAGGTTTAGGGTTTAGGGTTTGCACCCTGCTTGTACGGTGCCCACCTCTTTTTGAACTTGCCATACATGTCGGAGACGGTGACGTGCAGCCCCTGTGCCGGCCTCGACGTCTTGTTGGCGTACACTGTAGCACCCGCCTTTGTCGTGCGTGTCTTCAAGCCTGTGTCGTGCGTGTCTCCAAGCCTGCACACGCGAGTTTGAGAATCGACGAGTTTGATGCTCATGTCCTGCAGCGCATGTCCTGCAGCGCAGTCACGCATATACAGGGATGAAGGTGCCTGTGTGGCGGTGGGGATGCAAAGCAACAACTCTAAACCCTGACCGGCACCCACCCTGAGGCCTTGCGCCAATGTCAAATGCGATGGGTCCAATATGCAGCGAGCACCAGGGCGTCCGTCGGGGGTCTGGCAGGGATTGGCGCACGCATCCAGAGGAGATTGTCGAACACATACAGCCGAACTCTATCTGCACACTCAGAGCTGCGTCGCACCGGCCAGGTGTAGTGTGACCTCCTTGTAGGCCCGGTAGGTCGGGCTGATTTGACGTTTGATTTTGGAGCGTGACACCAGGCTTTCAATGCTAGAACTCACAGCGGGCTGCGGCGCACCGGCCAGGCGTAGGGTGGCCTTCTTGTAGGCGCGGTATGTCAGGCCAGGCAGAGCTCCGGCGTGCTGCTGGTGCGGAAGATGAGCGTGTGTTACCTGCAAGCCGGGGTTTGGAGGAAGTTATGAGCGCAAAGAAAAAGCTTTGCGGAAATTTGACCTGTGTCAGCAGGCGGGCGTCAGGCATGGAGAATCAGACATGGGTAGAGGGAACGCTCACACAATGAGTAAAAAAAATTCGCACCTGTCATTAGGTTTTATGCAGTCCACTTCCTGGCGTTGGACTGGGAGCGGATCCTCACCGCCACCTGAACCCCAGCTGCATTTCAGGAAGAAATGCCTAAGGGGGTGCTTGATGGCCCAACCTCTCAGAAACGTGCACGCCCTAGCGTCAGCCAGCCACTTGCTTGGGTTCTGGTGACATTCAGAAACGCACTGCAAGAGACGAGCCCCAGCGCCGGCTCGGGGTTGTAGCACTTGCGCCCATTGTTTCCCGGCAAACTCCGCGTGAAGGGGCTGGCGGGGCTGATGCAGGGTTTACAGCCCCGGTCAGAGTCCAGATAGTGGTTCACCTACAGTCGTTAGAGAGAATAGATTACTTGTGTTATCATTAAATAGAATACTTATTTTATAATTGAATATAATATTTACAGCTTTGCCGCTTCAAGCCGCGAGACTGTAGGGGCGGCATTCCAGCCAGGACAATCCGTGTCTATCAAGAATGGAGAGTAACAGGGTGTCCAAGTGGTCTAACGCAGTCAACTTACCGCGCACACTAGCAGGCTTCCCGCTTGAACTGCAAGAGGTGGCGCCACCGCCGTGAGCAGTGCCGCCGCCAGCAGTGCGGTAGCGGCGCGTTCGAAGCTCCTCCCCCGTGCGCGCATGAACGTCCGCAGGTATTGTGCCCCAAAGGCTCTGCACCGCCAGCATTTCAAGGCGTGGTCACACTCTGTGTCCGCACTTTAGCAGAGCGCCCCGCAATGCGTCGGCCCACAGTCCGTCGATGCCAGGCAGCACATTTTGAGACATATCACTGGTTGTTCTGCACATGTGCGAGCCCGAAGGCTGGGTGTTGCCTCTCACAAGTATCAGTCGTACAATCTGCCGGTACAACTCACTTCACCCCAAGTGCAGCTGGACACTGAGCACTCTCAGAGGCAAATGTATGTTCCTGGATTTCACCAGTATCCAATAATAGACAGACGAACAGCTGCTGAATCTCGCATGATAGCATGACAGCCATCCCGTGGCTGCGTTGCCCTCGTGCAAACGTCGAGCTTCATAACATTGGACGAATCACCTGATCTTGACTGAGTGGCAATCATGACCTGTCTGCTGCTGGTCGCTCGCCAGATGGTTTGAGCTGCAGTTGCCGGCTCTCAAACCGGAGGCAGCGACCTCCAGTTGAAATAGCGGACCTACTATCGCCGTCCAGGTTCAACGGACCATCTCAAGGAAGGCGTGAATGAAATGTGGCGCGCTGCGACGCGGCGGCCGATTCAGCAAACCAGTACAAGCCTCAGAGAGGCGGGGGCATACTTCGAACCGTCCTGCTTCCGGCCTGATGCTTCCACGTATTTCGCAAGAAACTGGGTGCAAAAGTGCCCATCCGGTCACATGCACCTTTCCAGCTCATCTACATGTTTGTACCTCTGTCTTCCTGCCGTTTGAACAGCGTGACGGGTAGTTCAAATCCCTTGGATCCAGTCCCCAATTCCGACACTCTTGGGCAGCATATACACGCAAGCGCATGATCAGTCGCATGTTCAGAGCCCTGGCTTCTTCGATCCTTGTCCCTGGTCTGCCCGCTGCCCGGTACAAGATATCACCGCAGCGCACAGCTGCTCTGCGCACTGTTTGCGGTGGAATGATGAACGCCACTGCGCCGCGCGATTGCCTGGCGGAGGTGGCGGAGAGCAGCGCCTGGGTGGCACGGAATGCGCAGCATGCTCGCATCGACCACTCGGGTGAGGCCATGTAGGGAATCTGCTTTTCAAGCGCAGCATGCGCATCCGGCATTTCATGCTGCACATGCATGCCGGCAGCGGCAGAAGGCATCGCAGCCGACGATAGGTTTGCTGGCAGGCCGTTCACATGTTATGTGCTGGCAGCCTCAGATCACGAACCTCTCGCTTGCGTTCGGCCCACACATGTCGGTGCAAAATTACGGGTTTCGCATCATGCAGCGGTCCGTGCAGCGGCGGCAGCGGTGACGCCAGCGGAACTCGAGGAGCTGCAGCGCCCGAAGTGGGACGCAGGTGTGTTGCGGAGTTCATCGACTGCTTTTTTGTATTCAGCCTGCCAGGCGCATGCTCGCTATTCAGACAGTTTTGTGCATGCAATGCCTGGACTGGGCGCAGCAGCACTCTGAGCAGCAGCACATGCCGTGTGATCTTGCCTCACGCGATCAAGGCGCCTGTGCCTGAACACCGTGTTGACTGTACCTTCCATATGATGCAGACACCAACCTCTGGGGCGAGGACAACGCACTGGGACAGTACCTACTGGTGCTGGATGCCCTCAACTTCTGCTTTTCACGTGGAAAATGCTTCAAACCTTTTCAACCTTGTCGGTTGATGTGCTGCAGAAACCAATTTTCGAGGGGTCGACGCAGCAACGGCGCAGTACCTGCTCGTGCTGGAGGATATCAACTTCTGCACCTCCTACAGCATATGTCTCAAATGGCAAAGAGGACCTCGTGCTGAATCTTCTTGCATCATGACCTCCGCCAACTCTGTACATTGTCTTGCTGCAGACTCGCACTTTCGGGGCGATGACGCAGCAACGGCGCAATACCTGCTGGTGCTGGACGCCCTCAACTTCTGCTTCTGGCCGCAGCCGGGCCTGGAGTACGAGCACCTTGCGCGCGGGCTGAAGGTAGTTCAACATACTGAGAAGTGTGAGAAACTTTGAACAGTCGCAGGATGCGTCGTCATTCTGCGTCTGGCAGCCGGGCTGGAATGCCAGCAAGTAGCTTGCAGGTGGACAACCAATCCCATAACTGCTCCGTTCAACCTCCAGTTCTGAATTGGGTATGTGGCCGGGCAGCATGCTTGCCGACCCACAGCAGTGACGCTGAGCAGGGTCAGCACACACCCTGCACATCAGCTGCTGCAGGCTCTGCAGATGAGTTGCCATGCCACCGGACTGGATGCATCTCGCAAGGCCTGTGCTCCCTTGCGCGAGGCCTGTGCTATCCAGGGTGCTCTGGAAGCCCTGTGCTCTCCAGGGCAGCCTCATTTCGTTCAGAGGTCGCTACTGTCGACTAATAATGCACTGGATGCGGCGCGGCTGTTGACATTCGATGGCGCTAATGCAAGCTCCTGTACGCTGACAGGAATTGTTTGAGCTAATCGTCCTTCCCTTGTACTAGGGAAGGACGATGTACAACTGCCGGAGTCGCTGCTGGAGAACGGCAGAGCGTTGGTGTAGAGCAGCTGCGGGAAGCAGCTGGCGCGGCAGTGCCGGCGCTCGTCCGGTGGCGATATAACAGATCACGAGCTCAAAACCGCGAATGCCTTGTCGCTGCATGCAGGAATCGCTGCTGGAGACCGACACTGCGTGGGATGCGGAACGGCTGCAGGAAGTAGATGGAGCTGCGGTGCCAGGTTGAAGGCTTCGTGGTGTGCAGCACGAGAATGGTCTGATCGTTCTGCCTTCCTTGCAATCGCATGAGGCGCTGCTGGAGCGGCAGTGCGCTGGATGCAGCACAGAGGAAGCATATGGCGCCGCGGCGCAGGCGCTGATGCCGCCGTAGCACTCGAGATAATGCACTCAAGGATTGTGCTGGCCGTGTTATTGTGCTCAGGACTCGCTGCTGGAGGACGGGGGTGCGCTGGATGCGGCATGGCTGCAGGAAGTAGATGACGCCACGGTGCAGGCGCTGGTCTGGTGGCAGCGTTTCACGAAATGAGCACACAAGAACCAGATATGTCAAACTTCTTGAACAGGAATCGCTGCTGGCGGACAGCGGAGCGCTGGATGCGGAGCGGCTGCAGGAAGTAGACGGCGCGGCGGTGCAGGCGCTGGTGTGTCGATCGGAAGCGCTGCCGCTGCAGGAGGAACGGGCCCGGCTGCTGCGGGAGGTGAACAACTGTGACAAAGTTCTGCCAAATCTGGTTTCAGTCTGCAACCTCTCAGACTTGCTGGGCTCGAATGCTGGGAGGCGTCAATTGCAGCAAGCCGTCCGCTCTTGCTGCAGGAAGAGTGGACCCGCCTGCTGGGAAAAGTGTGTCAGGCAATGTGGGGACACCTCTCAGAGCTGGCAGCCTGACAATGCTACAGTTTATGGCGCTCATCTGTGGCGCCACGACTTGTATGATGTCCGGCAGTCCTTTCTGTAAGGTGGTCTCGATCTTTATGATTTTTATGATCAAGGTGGCCTCGATCTTTATGATCTTTATGATCTTTATCATGAAGAAACCCCGAGCACTGCAGCCCCTCCTCCTGCAGGTCTAGCAGAGGGCCTCATCTGGCCGTCACACTGGCTGCTCGTTGATGTTCAGCTAGTACAATGTCATCAGCGGCACAACGATTGTGAGCTCAGCGTCACTTCGATGAATGACGTGGCCTCACGTGGCCTCCTGCAGGTTTAGCAGAGGTTGTTTCACCAGTTACTAAGCTAACACCTTTCCAGAGGGCTATGGGCGTCTGACCTCATTATGGGCCTGGGCGGCAGGAACATGTGTACCTACTCCACCATGTGCTTTCTGCTGCCTCGCAGGTCGGTGCTGGGCTGCTCGAAGGCTACAGCGGACAGGCCGCTAATCTCATTGCGGCCGCCGGCGGCTCGGCTGCACGGCTGGTCCAGCTAGTCACGGCTGCGTTCCCTGGCTTCAGGGACCATGCCATTTACAGGTGCAATCGATAGCATACCGAGACTGTAACATCAACGTTGGCTCTGATGCCTAGTTTGCGCAGCAGCCCTACCTGGCTTCCGTGATCGGGACGTCTATAGATGCGGTCTCAGAGGTACCAGCTGTGCAAGGGACCCCAGGTCGTCCTGTTGCCTGCGCTTTTTCTCTCGCTCTCTATTTCTCTTGCACGGGGCCGTGAGGTGTTCCTGTACAACCGCGGCCCAGATCTTTGCTGCCGACGTCTACAGCGTCTCCTGTAATGTTTAGTGTCCGCTCCCACTTCGATGAATTTCGACGTCATCAGGGTGTTTTCTGCACAAGCGGGGCTCAGTTGTGACGGACGCCGGGGACGTACTCAGCGGCTCCGGCTGCGGCGCCTCTATCAATGACGGACAAGTCGAACTTTCCTGCTACCTGCTCTCTCACCAGTCCTTCTTTTCTGACAACCTGCAGGGGCCGCCAGGTGTTCCTGCACAAGCGCGCGCAGATTTTCGTCGCGGACGTGTGGGGCGCCTTTGGCGGCGCCGGACCGGGCGCCTTCCGCGACATCGCCCGCCTGACGACATTCGCCGACTACAGGTGCCTGTGGTGCTCTGCAGCCAGATGGGCACCCTCGTGTACGGCACAAACTGGCCTGGAGCGGCAGAACTGACTGCATACACATTTCATCTGCGAGTGAGTTTGTTTTATGAACTGTTTTTCCGCAGGGTGCCGGTGGTGCTGCGGCAAATGGGCGTCCTCGTCTACAGCGCCGAGTTGGCTGCCCAGGTACCACATTTACACTTGCACTTGCGTCTGCTCTCAGTGCTTCCATCTGACAATCGGTTCGCCTGCCACAGCTTCACAAGTTCTGGTGGCGGAGTGGAGCCAAGGTCTCTGCTCGTCGGAACACATCGACAGGATCCCCTCGTTATACAATGTCTCGCCAGATAGCGCCAATGTCTGGCAGCATCAACTCATTCCCGCTGCCCGTGGACGCAGGTGGACGGCCGGCAGCACATTCCGCCAGGCAGCGAAGCGGAGATCGAGATCCGCACCTGCACCATCGCGGCCGTCGAGGCGCTGCGCTCGGCGCTCGCTGCCCGGCTGGCGCCGCCGCCGCCGGCCGCGGCCGCGGCTGAACAGTCTGCCGCCGCCGCCGCCCCGCCCGACCCTGCCGCCTCCGCCGCCGAGCCAGTGGCCGCCGCAACAGAAGCGGATGGCGGCTCTGGAGCCGGCGATGGCGCGGCGGCAGGAGCCGAAGCTCCGGAGGCAGCGCACAGCGCGGCAGCGGCGGCAGGGGCAGGCGAGGCGGCACACCGCAACCCCGGCGGCGTTACGGCGGTGGCGGTGGACTGGCTGCTGTGGGGTCGCGGCGAGGCGGAGCGGGAAACGGCGCCGCCGCACCACCGCACCCTCACCATCTACTACTGAACGTGAGCTGCAGACTTTGTTACACACTGCCACCATCAAATTTCCTGCCGGATTCAACCAGTACTGGAAGGCGAGGCGGAGCGTGGTGTGGGCCGGCGCCGCCGTACCACTGCTGAAAGACAGAGTGAGCACTCAACCTTTGTATGCTGTCTGCTTCACTCACATCAACCTTGCTATACTGTCGGCTTCGCTTGGTCTCGCAAAAAGCGGGGGGCGGCGACATCCTTTCTCCGTGGTGCGCAGTAGGGAATCTAAGCCTAGACTTCAGCGGCAGGTATTGACAACGGGCGCTTGTGTCTGCACTGGGCACCATGAGATCAGCGCTTCAGCACATTCCGAGGCATGCAAGGGTCGGCGAGAAAAAACCTTCGTCCTTTGGTCTGCACGACACGTACCGTAAGAGGGTCAACGTTCGGATACAGTTTCTCGCAACTGCAATATATTTTGAACACCGGCAAATCCATGCTTCTGTAATATGCTAGCTTGGACCGCAGCCCGGGTCCTGTGCTGTACCCTTGCCATCGCATTCTTGCGGGGCCAATGTACGAACGCTCACCCGCTGGCTGACTCGACGCTGCCCCTGTCCGAAGTCATTTGGAGACCTGAGGCCGACGGCATTTTTGTGGGGTCGCCAAGCATCGTTGCCCTCTCAAACGGGTCCCTTGTGGCCTCTCATGACGACTTCGGTCCGTATGCGGTAAGTTGCAGCGAGGCCGTTTGCCGGCCTCGAAACGCGTGCAGACGCAGCAAGATGGCGTCTTTGGCCACTAGAACTGCGCCACAAGCCTCCCGGCCGGATCCATTGCCGCGATTGCCGCGTGCTGGGTACCAGCAGCCGGGCAGAAGACATGTCAGCACGTACGCCCAACGCCTGTAGTGCCCGACACCTTGGACCCTCAGGGCCGTCAATCCCTTGACCTGTCTCAAACACGTATGCTTACTGTCGGACTGCAGGCAGCGAACCAGTCCCACGTCTACATCTCACATGACCACGGCCTCAACTGGGCGCCGTCGGCGACCGTCCCCGGGCAGTACTGGAGCACGCTGTTCGTCCACAACGCCACCAGCGACCTGTTCCTGCTGGGCACCACCTCCGACGGCGGACCCAACGGCAGCAATGGCATCGGCATCTCGCGCAGCCGCGACGGCGGCCGGACGTGGGCGCACCAGGTCAGACGATCTGTGAACATCCTTTTGCTGCTAGCGGACTGATGGCCCCGGCCGCGAGGGCGGCGGGCGGGCGTGGGACCATCGGGCGGGAGTTTCTGCATTCTGGCCGCAAGCCAGCATGTGAATTGTTTCGAAAAGTCCTGAGCCCTGCTGGATGCGCGCAGCTGCACAAGGCAGCAGAGCTCATACACTCGCAGCACGGGCAGCATCGGCCAGTCACGCGGCAGTTGGGAGCAAAGCTGCCACAGCAGACACGCATATGGTTATATTGGTCATGGCTGTCATCAACCGCGGCATGCGCTTTGGCAGGCCCTGCAGCTTCACACAGGCTGCGGCAGCCAGCTGCTGGCTGCCTGAACCACGAGATCAATCCGCAGTGCCTCAAGACGCTGCTGCAATAGCGACTCGCAGCAATGCGCCATGCACGCCCCGGCTGGCTGCCAGGCATGCTCTACTTCCAGCACAGCCCGATGATAACAACAGGGCTGGATGCGTTACAGACATGCAGTCAACTGTCAAGCGGCAGTTGACTGCATCTGGTTGCTGTGCATTCTACGATGAATTGAGGCTGTCACTGAAGTCTTACTTCCTGCCTGTCTTGCTGCCGCAGGTGCTCTGGTCACGCCACGGGCTATCCGCTGCTGAGCCGACCGTAAACCCTAAACCCTAAACCCTAAACCCGATCGTCCTACGGTCCTTTGGCTGCTCACTGTGAAGCGCGTCCCTGGGAGAATGACGTGTATCTGGCTGCCGCAGGTGATCGCAGCATCGCCGCCAAATACCACATATGCTACAGGGCCGACGCCCGTCATCCAGTCGGGCGGCCGCCTGTGGCGCGGCTTCGAGCTCTGGGCAGCCCCCCGCAGGTGAGCGCACTCACATTCGATTCTGAGCATATTCCGGCACGAGTTACATGGTGTATCGGACCTGCGACTCCTTTGGTATGCTTCACGGCAGGCCACGCCAACACGACTAAGGGGATTGGAAGTGCGCTCAACTAACAGCCAGCAAGAAAAGGGTATCGGGCCCCTCTTGGCCCCGGAAGCCGCCTTTTTCATGGGATCCCAAAGCCTAAGCCCTGAAACTCCGCCTTGCCGCCTGACTGTGTTTCTTTCACTTCCTGTAGCTGGCCGCACGCCTCTCTGGCGCTGCTGCTTCCGCGGCGGAGGGCGCCAACTTCATGGACCCCTTGAATCCTGCATACATACAAATCCCGCCTGGCCGTCTGAATGTGCTTCGTGTCTGTTCATGCAGCTGGCCTCAGGATTTTCATGCGCTGCTGCTTTCCGCGGCGGAGGGCGCCGATCTCATGGACCCCGCCGCGTGGACTCTCACGGCGGCGCTGCCTTTCGACGGCGCCTGGCTCGCGGGCGGCCCGGCAAACGGCACCGGCGGCGGCGCTTCGCCGGGCGCCGCCGCGGCACCGGCCCCCGGCGGCAGGCTGCCAGGAGGCAAGGAGGCCGAAGGCGATGCGCACGGCGGCGCCGGAGGCGCCGCAGGCAGCCCCGGCCCCGCTCCCGCTCCCGGCCCCAGCCCCGCAGCAGATGCGGCAGACGGCCCCGGCGGCTACCTCGAGGGTGCGACATACACTGTAAATGAGGCCATATCAGTGTCACTGCATATGGCCATCTCGGCTGTGCCTGTTGATTGTTGCTGTCACTGCATCTACCACCAGCACCGATAGGCTTGCTGCTGCTGAGATCGGCTGGTGACTGCTGCACTCCTGTAGCAGGACTGCATGTGTGGCCCACCATGCCTGCTCAGCGGTTAGCTTAGGGCTGCTGGGCTGACGAGTGGGAGTGACCTGCTGCAAAGGCGCAGATACCAGCCCCTGGAGCAGCGTCCTGGCTGCATGAGTGCCTCTTTAGTCACTGCCAGGATGCAGTATAGCAGCTTTGTGGCATGTGAGACAACCGCCTGCTTCGACCCTGAGAGCCTCTTCTAGAACACGAGTTTACATAAGCGCAGGCAATGCTGTGGAGGGGCCTGACGGCAAGATCGGGCTGCTGATGCGGATGCCGCTGCTGCAGCCCGACGGCAGCCGCAGTCTCAACCATGCGTGTCTGCTGTCGCTGGCGCCCCCTGCACAGCCCCCGTTTCCGCCCCCTGCTCCGCCGCCGCCGCCTCCCCCGCCCTCACCGCCGACCCCACCCGCCGCCGCAACAGCGGCGCCAGCGGCCACCGCACCGCCAACAGGGTTTGCCGCCCTAGCCGCCGCCCCCACGCTGGGGGCAGACACGGCGGCCGGCGCGGCGGCGGCCGGCGGCTCGCTGGCAGTCACGGCGACACCCACTGCAGTTGCTGAGGCCATGTCGGCGCTGCAGAACCATGACTGGACGGCGGCGGCACAGTCAGCCATAGCAGCAGGGTCAGCAAGCGGCGGCGGCAGCGGCGGCATTGGCGGTGATGCGGCCGGCGATCTGTCGAATTGGATTGGCAATGCATTGGACGCGCTGACTGGGCGCCGGCGGCTTTTGCTGTCGCCGGCGGTGGCGCAGCAGCGGCAGCAGCAACTGCAAACACAGCGGCATCAGCATTGGCGGCAGCGGTGGCGCCTGCTTGAGCAGACGGCAGTGGTGGCACCAGGCACAGGTCTGCAGCAGGACTCAGCGGAGTCGCCTGCCGGGACAACAGCGGCGACAGCCGCAGCAGCGGCAACAGCGGCCAGCAGGCAGTTGCGGGCCCAGGCCAGTGGGCGGCGCCTGCTGCAGCCGGCACCGCCACTGCTGGCGACTCTGACGCCCTCGGCATCAGCAGCCGCCGCTGCCACTGCGGCGCAGGATGAACAGCAGGCGGCCGCTTCCGCTGCGGCAGAGGCGCAACAGCAGGCGGCTGCGTCCACAGTGGCACTGCACCTGCCGTCGCCAGAGGCGGTGCTGGCGGCTCCGGCCGCAGCAGCGCCGCATCGACCGCCGCCGCCGGCCGCAAACGCAGCGAACGGCCGACTCGTCTACAACCACATCCTCGTGAGACCCAGACCCTAAACGAGGACAGCGCATGCTGCCTTCGCTGTGAAGCATGCTGTGTTTCGTCGTCCCGATGCAGTGCAAGCCGCCACCCTGGTACGTGCCCTGTTCAACTTCAATGACAGTGATGCCACATGGACCGTCTGTCTGCTTGACACACGGCATCACACAGGTGCAGCAGCGCGTCTGCTGCCTGGCCTGTGCTTTGCATTGTGGCTCGCGGTCTGACGCGCCTCTGCAGTGTACCTACGCAAGCCCTCTCCGCCAGGCGCTCCGCCAGTGCGCCAGGGATCAGACAGTGATGGCATGCCCGCAGCTGCACCCCGCCCTCATGCACGGCTCCTGCTGTCTGAGGTCGTCACACGCAAAGCCACTGGCCCAGCCTCCCATGGTGACCGTCAAACCAGCCTTGTCCTGTGTCGCTTTTCGCGATGCTGACGCTGGAACGGCATTGGTGGTTGACGGCACCAGGTCCGCTGTGCAGCTGGACGTGGTGCCCAGGCTCAAACATTCCGCCTTGTGCAAGTTATGCCGGGTGGCGGCAACAAGGTCAACGGCGCGGCCCGGCCCAGCTTTGCGGCCCTACGTTGTGCTGCCATCCCCATCCCAATTAAGTGTCGACCTGACCTGCAGCCTTCGTTTCACCTTGCGCTACAGACGGTGGCCGGGCGGCGGCAGCAAGTTCAGCGTGCGGCAGGGTCTGGCGACGCGGCTTTGCGCGGCGCTCAGCAAGACGAAAATAGCTTGCCACTAATCTGTTCCATGTCTGACAGCATGCATGTTGTGCTGCAGACGATGCCGGGCGGCAGACCAGTTGACGCAGCTCTACCTGGTCCTCAGCGACCCGCAGACATCGAAACAGCTAGTGACTGTCCGTTTCTTGTTCCACTCCAACAGAGTGTGTGTTGCGCTGCAGACGATGCCGGGCGGCGGCAACAAGTTCAGCGTGCGGCGGGATCCGGTGACACGGCTGTACGTGGCTCTCAGCAACCCGCAGACGCCGGCCTCGGGCGGCGCCAACCAGCGGAACATGCTGCAGCTGATCACCTCACCGGACCTTCTGAACTGGTGCTATTTCTGGGATGCCTTTTCGCTGCGAACTAAATGACGCACAGATTGAAAAAAAAAACTCAATTACAAGTGCCTCCTGGGGCTCCCACAGCGCCTCTCCAGTTGACAATTGCGCACACATTAGCTTCTTTTATTCGTCTGTGTTTCCGAATCGCATGTGTGCAATCATGTTCTATTTCCTGCAGGACAGCGTCGCGCAGCTGCTGGGAGATGACATGCCCGTGGCGTGGGTGACGTCTCTGAGCACACAGCTTTACTTTTTGTTTTGTGCGTCATTCAAGTGGCCAAATGAAGTGGGAATATAACGTCTCGCAGGACGCAGGTTAGTTTTACCCTACTGTTGCATCGACTCCGCCATAGTAATCCGGCTCAGTACGAGAGGAACCGCCGGTTCGGATAATTGGTAATGCGCTCGCC
>JAABUL010003095.1_pt1 | contig 25488 bp, 21 predicted proteins | sample 5559151 | NCBI WGS metagenome assembly JAABUL01 (sample SAMN10711876, study PRJNA513368) | rock metagenome | isolation source: Antarctica rocks | place: Antarctica: Victoria Land, Pudding Butte sud | reverse complement strand
TTAAAGCTAGTAAATTTCTTATTAATCGTAGAAAGTAACGAATAGGATATACTAGATGAGCCTCTTTCATGGCCGTGGACATTTCTAGGTCAGAAATCAATAGCACACTAGGCATGCATGCAAAGTAACGATTCTCGCATGCAGAAAAAGGAGGAGATTAGATCGGCCATAATTTCTTTAAAAGTAATTTAATAACTTTACAATCCTTAAGCCCAATATAAACGAGCAAAAGCATGGCGTGCCTCAGCTAGGCTCCAGATCTGCCCTACCAGGCACGACTCTTCGTCTGACCATACTTCTCGGACAATTGGAACAGCCAACAATTTGAATATTTTGTCGAGAGATCCCCAACACCTCAAACCAGGGGCCTGTCTATTCTTATGTACGTTCGGTCCTGGCATTGAACTCGCCATACGATAAATACCCAGCGGATCCCTCTTGGAGCGTCTAGTACCCATCTTTCCCATATTTGTTAAATTGGTCGTGCAGTTTCTGTGCTCGTTATTAGCAATCTCAAATACTTCTAACCTGACCCAATTCGCTACCGACCTTTGGTAGCGTCACATTAGGCACTATGACACTGTGTAGCGCACTTGGCGCATCCTTGGGCGCCTTATTCGGATCCCCACCAGGGTGATACTGGTACTTGAAATGTTCATCTGCTCCATCACCTTTGGAAGTCGTTTGCCAAGGCATTGTATTGGGAGCCATACCAACGGGGGCTTCTGAGGAGGAGGAGGTGGGTTTGCGTCCGAAATGGTACCCAGCCATGCCAAAGGCGCCCGTCATGATGGTCAGTAGTATCTAACATGACCTTCAGCATCGAGACATGACCAACGGGGTGTCTTGATGGAAGACGTACGTAGAGCTCAGGATCTCTCTTTGCTTCTTTGTTCAAAGTACTCTGCTTCCCAGAGCCAGAAGCGGCTTCGTTGGCGGCTGTATTCGCCTTCGTTGCGACATTGCCAATGGCTTGACCTACCTTGCCGGCTGCACGAGCTGCTGATGCTCCTGACATATCGAGATAGTCTGGATTACTGAGAGGGGGTTGATGTTGCTCGAACTGTTGACGTTTCGGCAGATCATCATCCGAGGATCAGGCTAGTCTAGAGCAGCCGCTTTACGCTAAAATCGACGTGCATTCGCGACGGGGAAAGCCGTCATTTGAATAACTTCAATCTCTTGTTCCGTTTCATGACCGGTAGGCCTCCTGCCTCCATTCACTGCCACATCACTTTCGTTGGCGATACTGCTCTTCTAAGACTTCGTTCTTGCGCAACGTACCACTCCTCGGTGTAGCTATAACCTCGATCAATTCCTATGCCCCTCGCCCCTTTCTAATGCCGTCTCATGACAAACGCCAATCCTTCGAACTTGCCACTACCCTGGCCTTCTTCATGGCCTCACGCGAGCGAAACCCCCTCCACTGAATCTGTATACCGCAATGGAATCACTATCCGCTGCCAGTGGTCGCCGCTCGCCAGTAGTGAGCTCATTCCCAAACCCATTGCCTACTTCTGGCTCACAGCAGGCGCCGTCCATAATATCATCCCGCATGACCGACATTGCTTCTGAAGATGGTGACGACTTTCACACTGGAGCTGTACCTACAGGAGGGAGGCCGGGTACAGCGACATCTACAGATCCAAATCGTCCAGGGTCAGCAATGTCAGCGCAGACTCGTCCTTCCACACGGGCAGCACAATCGCGGCGAGGCGTGGGTTCTCATACAACATTGAATTTTTGGAGGTCGGCAGGTGCATTTGGGGGACCTGGAGGCTCCATAACGAACTCGAGCAGGCCTCCCAGTGCCACCACGGCCACGAGTAGGACAAGCCGAACACATGTACCTTCGATAGCATCACACGCTTTCTTCAAGCCCATGAGCTCACAACGTCTGCAAGCCCAGAGAAGAGCACGACCATTAAGAGGGGGCCAATCTGCTATGAGTGTGGATGGATCCAGCGATGGTGGCACCATCACTAATAGGCAAAGTCTCGTCTCGGATGCAACAGCACCCCATGCTCCAAATCTCCATCAAGATAATGAGAAAGCCCCGCCCTCGAGAGGAACAGAGTTCACCGACCAGGAAGACCGAGGCACGGTCGAAGCAAGCCATACCGAGAATGCGACTATCCGGAGCACAGGGGAGAGCGAAAGGCCACTTCACAATAAAATCTCAAGTTCTAGGGCGATACATTTGAGTCTAGATCGACAGGGCAATGGTTCGCCCAAATCGTTCCGTGGCAGCTTTCGTCGAGCCGGAGCTCCACGAATGGAGCCTCAAGGACATGAGCGTCTTTCATCTTCTAATAATTCGCCCACCTTTGTCAAAGCGCCACCGGAAGAGGTGCCGAAAGCTGGCATCAATTATCAATATTTTTCTGGTAATACATTTTTTCTCTGGGGCGGCCGGTTGCAGAACACCAGAGACCGGCCCGTTAACATTGTAAGCGGCATAATCGTGGTCTTGCCCGCCATCTTGTTCCTAGTCTATTCGTAAGCCTCAGATGCCTTGTGGCCTCGTGCATATTTCGTTGCTAACAGTACTCAAGGGGACCTTACCTTTCACATCGTGTCTCGCCCGCGATACCCTTTTTCTTTGCGTATCTGTTCTTCATCTGTATATCATCATTTATCCACGCGTCTCTTTCAGACCCCGGAGTAAGCTGCCATACGATTGCTTCGAAATACCTTGTCTGACGCGGAGTAGATACTACCGCGAAACTTACACCCATTGCCTCCAGAGGGCTCGGAAGATCCACTCGCCATTGGTCCGCCTACAACGCAATGGACGATGATCAAATCAGCCGGGACGACTCATGCAGCCATGGACGTGCCGACCAAGTATTGCAAGACGTGCAATATCTGGCGGCCGCCGCGATGTCATCATTGCAGGATATGTGACAATTGCATAGAAACTCAAGATCACCACTGTGTATGGATCAACAACTGCGTCGGGCGAAGAAACTATCGTTACTTCTTCGCCTTTGTGGCGTCAGGAACCTTTCTTGGTATTTTCTTGACCTTCGCCAGCCTTGGACATTGTTTACGGTACCAGTCCGAACAGCACATTTCGTTTGCCGAATCCATCGGGAGGTGGAGGGTGCCCTTCGCGATGTTTATCTACGGTCTACTAGCTACGCCCTACCCAGCTTGTCTTTTAGGGTACCACCTATGGTTAATAGCGCGCGGAGAAACTACCAGAGAGTATCTTAATTCTCATAAGTTTCTCCCAAAGGACCGACATCGGCCCTTCACACAGGCCAGTGTTGTTAAAAATTGGCTTGTCGTGCTTCTCAGGCCACGACCGCCAACGTATCTGCGTTTCAAGCATAAGTATGAAGAAGGAGATCAACGGTTCGGATCTCGAAGAGGCAAGCGGCAAATACTACCTGCTACCCAGCAGCAGGGTGGTGGAATGGAGCTGCAAGATGTTGGTGGGGTCAGTCAATCTAATGATGGAGTCTGAATGAGTGTTCTGTTTGCAATCTGGGAGCTTTCTGTACACCTATCTGCTATAATATTTCATCGTCTCTCCTTGCTATTGAGCTTAGCGAGCTGATTCTTCTCTGGCTGTATATACCCAATCGTGTGTGGATGTGAGTGGCATTGGAATGGAGATAGTTATCTATGCAATTATAGCATTCCGTCAATAGCAGCAATAATATAAATACCATTTCTGGGCGTTGCCAGAGGCCTGTGGAATGGAGACTATGCGACATTTTGAAAGGCGACATGATCGGCCGCTTGCTCCTTCTGTGTTGTCTTTCTCACAAATCCCGCCAACGGTAAAACCAACATCAACTCTTGGTCGTGTCAAGGCGCCACAACATTCGACCCTCCAATTTGTCGTTTCCTTACCGTAGACATACCCCAAACTACCTCACCTTAGATAAGCTTGGTATCAGTCATTCATCGTTGCTGCCTGCGCTGTCTATTCGGCTCCCCTCTTCAAAACGAAAATAGAATCGGCGCAAGATGATTTCTTTCCTCGCAGAGAAACTTGGAAGATCACCAAAAAAGCCTAGAGGGAATATAACGCGTCAATGTTCGATAGATTCGGCATCTGCTCGCGTTAACCCTCGCAACTCTTCCAACGATACTTCGACCACCCCGTCATTAACGACTGGGTCAAGCCTAGCAGACAACTCCAGTGAGGCCACCGAGAACTTCGGAAAAAATCACGGCAATGATCAAAGTCCCACACATGCACGAGCTGGCAATGGCAGCTACCATCAGAACGTGCTTGTCGGCGAGAAAGATGTTCGCTCAACACTACAACAAGGCGAGGCGAGTGAGAACGCTACAATCTCTGAAGATACCCTCGTTATCGAAGGTGGCAACGATTCACGAGAAAGGCTTTTGCAAAAAAGCGTACAGGCTTTAGATGAGGGTTGGGATATCGGAGCTATGCCTGGCGATGACTTAGAAATTTCTATGACCGATAAGGGTGGGTTGAGGAGGCAAGATTCTACGCGGATGGATATTGCCATTGATCGTGCGTCAACTATGGTGGAAAAGACTACGAGCGTGCTGGGGAAACGAAGTCGTGAAGCTATGGAGGCTGGGAAAGAGAAGATTCAGGCCTTGAAAGGTGCACAAAAGAGGTCCATCATGAAGCCCAGAGAGACCGAAATGTCATCTTTCGAAAGCCCCAAGAAACGCGCCCGCTTTTCTGCAGGATCAATCATGGAGCTTTCGACCCGTGAGTCAAAGTCAAAGCCAACCTCGAAAAAGCCGTCCAAGCACTGGATCAAGCAGGGCCTTTACGTAGGACAGTCTCCAGATTTCGACCCAAGACTTACGGAGTCTAAGAACAAGCTGAAAAAGGCTTCGACCAAACAACGACAGACCAAGCATTCCTCAGTCATGCCACTTCCGATGTTCGCTGGAGAGAGAACGTTGACGTTTGGAAGGCCTTTTGTACTACCATTTGACGTGTTCAGCCCTCTTCCTCCAGGGCAACCCAAGCCGGATGAATGGAAGAAAACGCACAAGAGTACGTTCCCTCATGTAGCTATCGAGGGAAATGCAGTAACACTAACTGGGTCAACAGATGTTTTCATCGGCGATGCCGCCGCTTATTGGAAAAAGACGAAGCCACAGGAACACTCTATGTGCAATTGCACCAAAGAGAACGGCTGTGCTGAACAATGTCTTAATCGATTTATGCTTTATGAATGTGATGACCATAACTGTAACGTTGGCACAGAACACTGCACAAACCGCGCTTTCGCCGATCTAAAGGAACGATGCAAAAGCGGAGAAAATGATGCAAAAAAGAAATACAGTATTGGTGTCGAGGTTACGAAGACACATGATCGAGGCTACGGCGTACGAGCCAATCGTTGCTTTGAGCCCAACCAGATCATAATCGAGTACACGGGTGAAATTATCACCCAAGAGGAGTGCGACAACCGAATGTACCACCGCTACAAGGACGCAGAGGTCAGTAGAGGCTTAGTATATTTTCAACGTTTTAAACGAAGCAAGTCTCAATTCAATGTGCTAATTTACTCATAGTGCTACTATCTCATGGATTTCGACCAATCTATGGTTCTCGACGCAACGCGCGGCTCGATTGCCAGGTTCATCAACCACTCCTGTGCCCCAAATTGCCGTATGATCAAATGGACCGTCTCTGGAAAGCCGCGTATGGCGCTCTTCGCCGGTGACGAAGGTATCATGACCGGCGAAGAGCTTACCTACGACTACAACTTTGACCCCTTTTCTGCCAAAAATGTGCAAGAGTGTCGATGCGGGGCAGAAAATTGTAGAGGAGTGTTGGGACCGAAGCCGAAAGAGATGAAAGAGGCCTTGAAGCCCATTATTGGCAGCAAGAAACGAAAGATCCAAGAAATTGGGGAAGAAATTGTTCACCAGGCCGTGGAAGTAGTCACGAAAAAGAGGAAGATTGCCGTTCCGTCGTCTGTCAAGTCAGCCTTCGCAACCGCTAAGACACAGACCTCAAGGAGGTTATCCCAAGCCAGCTTATTGACTACTGCAAGGATACCAAAAGGGAGCCCGACTAAAAAGCGTCCAACAAACAAGCTTAAGCGCAAATCGACGATCGAAAATCTAGGAGATAAGGGGACGAAGGAAAAGCCAGGGAAGGATGAGTCTCGGCGAAAATCCACTGGTGACATACTACCTAGAGGATGGAAAGGGTGGGCACTGGTTCCTGAGACGCCACCTGAATCTCCAGCCGAAGAAAAACCGGAGGCTGGCACCAAATGGGCTGATGTCGAAGAGACAAAAGATGCCCGCGCAAGGGAAAACGTTGTGAGAACGGTGAGAAGATCTAGTCGAGGGGCGCCCGGAAAGTCGATAAGAGTCGTTGCGTTGGGAGGAGATGAGCTGAAGGAGTGGCGCTGAAGGAGCATCGAAGGGTTTGAACTTTGTCGATTGATCGTGTCGGAGGACACTCGATGGTCGGAAGTCTTCATCCATTGTCACGCGGAGGATTCAATTCCTCAATCCTTCGTAATCAAAAACACTGGTGATATCCTGGGGCGGAGTCGTTCCTTGCGTTCGTTGTCTGCGTCACAAAAGGGTGACCTTGCGTCTCCAGGAGTTCGCATTATAGGCAACTTCTCGGGCTGGGGACATGACTTCGGAAACAATTCTCCTTGTGGTATCAGGGATGCATTGGGAAATGTTGGGTATCATCCAGGCGTTGTTTTGGCTTCGCCATCCATCGTCATATCATACAAGTATTGATTTGCCGATGCAAACCATCTCATTGTTCCGGTTTTGATTCATCCTTCCCGTTGCCAGTTTCCCCATTATGCTTCTGTCCCATGGCGTCCCTCAGCGCAATCCTCTCATTTAAACTCACAACCTCCCCCAAAGCCTTCACCAACGGGCCCTCAATGTTGCCTCTTTCCCCACGTACTTCACCAGCCAGACATGTCGCAATCAGCTTTCCCACCTCTCTTCCCAACCCCACTTCCAACTCCTCCACTCTCTCCCCCCAGCTCAAAACCTGCGGTCTCAGCCAAGAGCTCGGCAAGGTAGGGCGCATTGGGCGTGAGGTAGTCGAGGGCTGGAGACCTAGCATGGCGCGCGCTTTTGAGGGGATGAAGGATATATCTGGCGACTGGAGTGGGGTGTTTTGGGAAGGAGACGGAGAGGGAGAAGGGGGGTAGGGTGGAGATGAATGACTAGGAGATTGAGAAGGGGAGGGGAGATAAATAGATGAGACGTGGTGGAGGGCTAGGATCGTGGCTTGCAGAGCGTCCAGGAGGGAAAGGGGTGCGCGAGGGAATATGGTGCGGAGGGCTAGGAGCGGTGCTGATGAGGTACAAGGTGGATTGCTAGTCTGGACTGAGATGCTGGGTGGATGGCTGGAGAGAGGATTGTAGGTCGAGAAGCGGCTCAATGGCAACGTTGGGGGAGGAGAGCGCGGTTCCCTGCGTTGAGTGGATGGGAGGCGGAGTTGTTGTATTACCAAGCTATTGAGCTGTAGCTTCTCTCGTTGATGGCTCGATAGGGAGTGCTCGAGCTCGGTAAGGATCCATATTGTCAATTCGCTCAGCTGCGGCACTGGGGTATGGAATGGTCTGGGTGTATCAGGCCGAGCCTTTGGAGTTGAGACTGGAGGGATATCTCGCAAGGTCTTGGTAGAATCTGGTGTGGAAATGGTGACCGCGGTCCATGTTGGCCTGGCTTTGATTTTCTCGAATGCAAGACGCTCCTTACCTCGTTGGGATGCTTCATGGGGACCGGTACCGAAGTCAATTGAGCAGACAGGAGTCTCTGGTGGTGTAGCTGGGAAAATGTTTGGTATTGTCTGTTCATGATGGATTGGGGGTGCGGATGGAAGAGTGGTGGCAGTGGTGTCTCGACGGAGTGGGATGGAGATGAGTTGTGGTTTTGTGGGACTGGATGTTACTGTGGTTGCGTGCTTTATGGTCATCAGCACGTTTCTTCTAGATAGGGTAGAGATGCACCCGTACGGCTTCCCCAATGATCTCGCCTTCGTCTACTAGGTCAAGCCATAAGCAGGGTTTGGGTCGTGCTGGTTCGGAGAACCAAGGCCCTGTTATAGAGGTCTTCGAGCTTCCTTCTAACCAAGAGTCACCATTGTCTTCGTCCGTCTTCCAGCCAGCTCTGTGTCTGAGCTCGATTGAGCCTGTGGTCCTGTGGAGGGATTTTGGCTTTGGAGTGCGCATGGGTTCGCCATAGAAAAGCTGTCGGCGTGGGATGTTGCGGTGGGAATCGCTTGCTTGAGAGGTTATGTCTGCTGGATTTCTCGGCGGATAGAAGACATACGTTGATGGTCCGTTACCCTTGGGACTAGGTCCTGAGGACGCTAGATCCTGTACTTTCGACTCAGGCGGTGGACTGAATCGTATTGGGGATAGCAATGGTTTGGAAGGGTCGATTGAAGTGGTGTCATCATTGTAGTCCCGTTGTGTCAGCCGTACGTCTGCCGGCGTCGACGTTGGAGATGATTTAAGGGATTCCTCTGGACTCGTGACTTTTGCAGGGGATTGAATGGGAAGTAAAGGTAGTGTGGCTGTCTCTTTTAGGCTTTTGAAAGAATTGAAAGGAGAGGTAGGCACCAATGAGGTTTGCTCTTCATCCCGAGATTGATTGGCAGCGATATTATGAATTGATCTTTCCAATGGCAATGGCACCAGAGGCCAAGAGGTCTGTATTTTCGTTCGCTGCTCCACTAGTGTGTAGTCGAGTCCATTGCTCTCCGAGTAGACCCTCTCATCGGAACGATTCCAATCCTCAAATGGAAGATCACCGGTGTTTGCCTCTTGAGATAGCGTCTGGCGAGAGAGACACAAAGCTGTAGGGTTGCACCCATTGTACAAAAAACATGACTCCATGGTGGAATGGAAGATCTACCGGAAGAAACTACTAATCAAATGGAGAATGAGTTGTATAAGACATCACGAAAATATAAAGAGACTGACAGTTTGTCCGAGCCTCACAGGACGCATTCCTCACCTAACATGCGCTGATGCAAGGCGTTGATAAGGGCTGGCCCTCACATTGATGTTAAGCATGAGAAGGTTGCGTGATGATCGTGCATGTAAGGTACCACCGTCAAGGGGTCTTGGCTCATGGACTGTTTACAATTTACCCTAACTTCGCAAGAGCTTTTGCAGACAACGAGGCTTGAACATGTTCCTAGAGACAAGGACCGAAGCCCAAAATACTGGCCTTAAGCTTGAGCTCTGGAGCATATCTCTTTTCACCATTTTGTCCCAGGAGCAGTATTCGCATTCAGTTCACCCATCATCTGTCTTCAAGTAGGTCAAAGCAGCGACACATAACGCCTCGAAACCCACGGTCAATGTGGGCTGGATGACTGGTGCAAAATGGCCGGAGTGATTAGCAGGCACGTCCTCGAACAGTCGTCCTTCGCGCTCAGCACGGTCCCAAAGTTCTGGATCAACGCCTCCAAAGAACCAGAAGTTATAGGGCTTATCTATGCTTGTTGCCAATATCGATACGTCTTCGCTTCCATTGACAGTAGGGGTGTCGGAGTCGAAATTATGCCTAAAGAACATGCGGAACGAATCCGCTAGGCGCGATGCAACATGTTGATCGTTGACAGTAAGAGGGAATCGGGATGTAGCTTCGATCAACGGCTCCTTCGGAGAGTTACTGGCTTCGCATTCGGCTTTGATGATCCTGTGCACAGCAGCTAATACCCGTTCTCTTGCCGCCACCGACGTGGTCCTGGTATTTATCCTCAGCACCGCGTGATCAGGGATAACGTTCTCTGTTTGGCCAGCTTGGACGCTGCCAACCGTGACGACAGCCATATCCGCCGGATCTACCTCACGGCTAACAATATTTTGTAGGCGAAGCACCACGTTTGCTGCCAGCACGACAGGGTCAATTGAGCGATGCGGCATTGAGCCATGCCCTCCGCGACCGTAGAGCGTAACCTTGAAGCTATCTGCTGCACCCATTACCGTGCCCGTTCTGTGACCGACACAGCCTGAGCGTAAGGGCATTACATGCTGCCCAAAGACGACGTCCGGAACGGGAATCTTCTGATAGAGACCATCATCCACCATAGCTTTTGCACCCCCTGCTCTTTCTTCGTTCGGTTGGAATAAAACTATGAGCGTGCCCTTCCAAGCGGCTTTGATCCGGCCTAATTGTTCTGCGGCAGCAAGGAGACAGGTGATGTGCATGTCATGGCCACAAGCGTGCATGACGGGCTTTTCAGTGTCATCGGCGACATCTTTCATGGTAGCTTTAGACGCGTAAGGTAGTTCGGTTTGTTCAAGGACTGGGAGGGCATCGATGTCGGCGCGGAGGAGGATCGTGGGACCTGGGCCATTTTTGAGGACGCCAGCAAGTCCGTGACCTCCAATGGAGGTATGGAGCTCGTAGCCCGTTTTGAGAGACTCGAGATGAGATGTGATAGTGGACGCGGTTTGACTCTCTTGAAGCGAAAATTCAGGGTGCGAATGGAAGTGCTTGTATAGACTTTCGTATTGCGAAAGGTCTGGTTTTTCAGCTAGTAGCTCTAGAATTGATGCTCTCGCCATTGTGCATCCAAAGGGAAGAAGTTGTGGAAGATGCCGTAAAGGACGACCACTGCGAGAACGTTTTGCTAACCCACCTTCCCAATTGAGGCAAGATCGTCGCTCCTTGATCTAGTCCAATGGAATAGCAATACTTTACGTTTTCAAGTGAGCACTGGTATTCTTAAAATTCTGAAGATTCATCAAGTAAGTTGTATCCAATCCTACAATAGTATGGTCATACTCTTGTCAGGTTTAGGCTTCGGATAATTCAAGGCATCATAGTTAGTATAGAAATACCTCTTAAGGATTAGACACGACGGATTCGAATGACCCTCGGATTGGAGAAAGACTTAGGAATTTGTCGATAGCATCGTATGTAACAACGGTCTGGTCAAACAAACATCTATCAATTCAGCTTGCTTTTTGGAGCTTTTTGCGGCCTCGTCTCACTTCGATCTCCATTTCTCTCAACTCTTTCGTAAGGCTTGCTAATGCGGGTATGTCTTCTATGGCTGCGCGTTTGAAATGGTTCTGAGAAGCTCTCAAGGCTGGCGGGACTAGGATTCCGAACCAATGCAGAGGATCCCGAATGATCTTCAAATCTTTTTCAGCGTCCTGAGGCGTAACACTAGGATCTTGGGGGCCAGTGTTGTTCGATGGCTGTAGTGGCTCCTGCTTCTCGGTGTCATACGTAATTGAACGATTTGCAGTTGTAGAAGTCATAGCTTTGAAGCACGGGCTTGCACTCTCAATGATACTAAGGATCAATATCAGCATCTCCCGGCTCTAGAATATCAGATCCGCTCCAGAGCAGTATCGTACACATATGTCGATGCCTTCATACGGTCGTCGTAGTAGTCTTGGCCGTAGCGAACCCGGTTTGGATTGGAGAAGTTGGCTTGCGCAAGTGAGATATAGCCCTATTTGCACTATCAAAACATTGTCGAGATTGATGGGTGGAGGCCAAGTATACATTCGAAAGATGTTTATTTAGGTCTTGCTGCAGCTTTTGATACTCGTTAAGCAGATTGAGGTAGCGTTCTAGATGGTCATCAAGTGAGCGGGCTAAATTTTTCGTGCTCTCCTGTAGTCGCCTTGCTTGTGATAAAACCTGAGGCTGTAGAACCTCGGTCATCTTGTTCCTTGCCTAAGACTTCAAGAGACGACTCTACAAACTTCGGCTCAGGATGGGGAACATGGCTAGTGGGTAGAAAGAGGTGCACGAGGGAAGTCAATTACTTATCCAAGTGGGGTTGAGATGCGAGATCAAGCGCGGTTGACGCCGCCGCCAAGCATCATCAAGTTCGACTGTTCGAGACAGCCACTCTCTGTTGGTGACCAAGGCCGACACCGCTCTTGCGAGGAGCCAACAGACATGATCTCACACAGAGTACCTATTCCAAGGAGTTTTTACTATAGCCGTCCTACCAAAACGCCCAATCCTACAAAACAGCTGCCAAACCCCCGACTCTTTACCCAGAACTCCCCACTACTCCTCGTCTCAAGGGTGGGCCCACGACCTCAACTACCATTTCTTCATTGTGCGACTGGGGGCAGACCCTCTGCAAAATCATCCCGAACACAACTGCAATATCAGCTCTCGCGACTACTCACCACTGAAAGTAAGCTATACCTCAAGGACCAATTATGGAAGGGAGCCAAATGGACCGTGTACGGCTGGGCGAGCCTGGCACTTTTGTCGATGACGGTGATTAGCGTCCAGAGCGAAATGGTCGAGCGCCAATTCCCATCGCCCTCGGAATGGACCTTTCTCACAAGGATACAATATCGCCAGGCAAAGCTTGCGGAGAATCTAAACCCCAGTGGTACCACACTCATCGACTGGCCCTACATTGGGCAGCAATATCGTCAAGTGATTGAGAGACTCGAAGACCCTGCTATTAATGGACAGGGGTTGCAGCCTATCTTACAGGACGAGGGAGACATACATGTCGCTGGAGTCGGGAAGACTGGTTTAGATGTTTCTTCCAAATCCGAGCCCTGGAGGCGCGGATACTACACCTGCCTTATGGGTCTCGCGAAGGCAGCCGAATATACAGATGGATATCTCCGTGATCCCAAAACCAACATCGTCTTCCCACCTGAACATGTCATCGGCCCTTCGAATCCAAGGCCGAAGCCGATACCTTATGGGGCAAGAGCTACTGTTGCTCCCCTCGAAGAAAATTGTGTCCCAGTCTTCGAACCTGCGGAGGTTTACTACATGAAGCTCCTCACCACCCATGGATTCAATTCTCGCCAGCGTCTTGACGCTGCCTTAGCTTATGCAGACTGGCTTGACTTCAAAGGCTTGTCATCGACTGCAGAAGAGATGTACGATTGGGGCTTGGATATTGCAATGGGTTCGCTCCCTGTGGGTGTCAACAATGTCGTGGATATCAAGACGGGCATCATCAACAACCAGGCAACATACGTCTCTTCGAACGTCCTATTGGCTACCACATCTTTAGCTGTTCATCACGCACGCAATAACAATCTTGTAGTAGCCCTGCCCATTTTCTTGTCTGTCCTACGAGCAAGGCGACAGCTTCCGGCATCCGAGCCAACATCGATATCGCAGCCCAAGTCAGAGCACGGTACATCTATTTATTCCATCCTCAAATCCTTACTTGTCAGACCACCATATCCTCCACCGCCTCCGACAGGCGACCAAGTCCCCTCTCGCACACCTACTGCTATATGCGAGGAAGCTGCGATATTGTCTCACGTAGGAGAGATCTTGTTTGCTTCATCAGGTGCAGATAATTCCACGAAATCACAGTCCAACAACTCTCTAGGAACACAGATCCTATCCATGGTAACAGCCGGCCAGCTCGAAAATCAACGATCTGGTCTCAGTTGGACGCGTGAAGCTGTAGATTTAGCCGAAGCAACGCTTGTATCAGCAGAGGAGGGCGATGAGGAAGCCCGAAACAAATGTTCTGAATGTTTAGCTGTGGGCATGAGCAATTGGTCCACCATGGTGGCAACAATGCTCAAGGACGAGCGCCGAGCCACTTCCACAACAGTGCAGAAGACGGGAAGCTGGTTCTGGGGAAGCGGCCCTGAGGTCGAAGGTGCGGCAAGGTGGGAACGAGAATCCGAACTGGTAGACGCGAGGCTGGGAAGAGTACAGAGATTGCTCAGCAGGGAGGCTGACAGGAAGGCCAGCAGTGGTGGATTCTTCTTCATGTGATGAGCAGTCAGTACGATTGTCGCGCGACCGAAAGGTCAAAACAGCAGCTAAAAGGCTACCGGATCTCACAAAGTGGAGTAAGACATCACATCTACCAAGATTTGATGGAAGGATCTAGATCTGAAATCGTTTCAGGGTTGCTCGGGGTTTGCCAGCCTTCGCGCCAGGAAAACAAGATCACGGGGCTCTCATGGTCCAAGAGATGAATTGAGTCCATACCGATAGCTGGGTAAAAATAGCTCACGACACGCCGTTGCCTACCGAAAAGTCCTGAGATCCGACTGAAGGAACACTGCACCCGCGTCTCGTCAGTAGTGTCGGATGAGTAAAATCGGGTCCTGGAAGCTTTCGCCCTTCTGCCAAGTTACCTACATCTCCAGACTCTGACCCTCTTCAGAGAATCAACCACGGGCAGTGTGCCATGAACGCTTCTTGTAAGCTTGCCCTCCCCAGAACACTCGGATCATGCTTCGTTGTTTTCATACTTAAAGCATACCGCGCCTCATGGCATCTTTTTCTTTTAATATCGTGGTATCTTTCATCCCTGTTCGTTTGGACTTTCCTAAGCACCTTGAGTTCACAGTCAAAGATATACCACATATTTAGAACAGTTCTTAGCCTGATACTCTGCTAGGTTCAAGTTCCATGGATTGCCACGTGCTCTTGCAGTACGCGATCTCGAACCGTATGATTTCTAGACTGTATAGTTCGAGCCTTTTTCGACAAGACCCTCCACCTCGGTTTCCCTAGTACCAGGAGCGCGCATAGAGCTCACACTACGTACCGGGAGCTCTACTCGGAATTCCTTTCCGACTTTGTTTGGTCGAGCATATTCGCTACCGGTGACCAACGGGCGTCCAGAATCCAATCTACCGCTCATGAAGCATACGAGGATGCTGCTACTCCTTAAAGCCTTACGCAACAGGTCACAGTCTGTAGGCATAGGACACAAGTCGCATCTCCTGGGCCAGCTAAATTCTATCGGAGGAGAGACAGGAGGATACTTGAAGCAGATGGTGCAGAGACACAAAGCTGACATAGCGACGGTAGTCGTCTCGTGGTTGGCGAGATCCGTTTTTACTCTTCCGAGGGTCATCGCGACTAGCAGAGTATCTCAGGCATTGGGGAGTGCAGAACTACCACGGCTAGCCAGAGCGCTGAAAAGGGCGGTTATCGTAGTTCCTTCACACGCTTCGACATAATCGTCGCAAGTGTATTCGTCCCTTTCTGTCAATGATTTCCACTTCTCTAGCGCTCTGGTTTAGTCCGTACCCAAGTCCTTGGCTGCAAACCCCCTTTCGTTGCCTACATTCAGCTTCGGGCCGTCATTAGAAAACCTCCGTGACGAGTAGTCATCAAACCTGTCGCCTGCACAAGAGATTCGTAACCAGGGGACTTTTGCTCTAAGGAGCATTGTTAGCAGCTCTACCCTCCGCAAAACTAGAAGTGATCCCACGCTTCATTCTGCCGAAGTCTCGCGCCCCTGCTCTGACATAGCACTCTTGTGTGATCATTCAATAGCGTCGACGCCATCACCAAGAACACAGATGTACCACGCCGTATATATGACAGTCTTACAGGTACCTCACAGTATAATTACAAACGCAGCTGCTACCTCCTTGGCGCATTCTCTACAACGGTGCTATTCACTCTGTTTTAGGGGACTCCAACACTTAAACAATTCGTACGTGCTATATAGAAACACCTCGACACCTTTGCCAGGACATGTTTCCCATCTGGATACAGTTGAAAATGTTTGACGTCCACATCGACTCCTTGCATTGAGGTTGATTAAGGCGTGCAGGAAGGATTGACACGACATCGAGGATGTAATGTTGGGGACACAATGCCACTTGAAACTCGAACAACAAGCTGTATGCATTTGATATTGTCCATACTCTGTGGGAGTATAGCGCAGCGAGAGACACTTGTAAAATGCCTGATGGAGGGAATAAGATCAGATCGCGTTTAACGATAGCACAGAACATCATATCAGTCACGCTCAACTCATACCATTTACTTGAAGAAGCAATCTATTTTATATTCAAGCAAGGCAAAAGACCACCCAGATCTATATTCATGCTCTCACGCTTTTCTTCTATAAACGGTCCAACAGCCCTTCACTCTCCAACATCAACACGATCTGATGCACCACCTCCCTCACACTCGTCTTCTCCAAATCCACCACCAGATCCGCCTTCCCAGGAACCTCATACGGATCATCCACACCCGTGAATCCCTGGATCTCCCCCCGCCTCGCCTTGGCATACACCCCCTTCTTATCCGTCTTCTCGCTATACGCCAGACTAGTCGCCACATGCACCAGGTAGAAACTACCATGCTGACTCACCGTCTCCCGCGCCGCTTGGCGACTTTCTTCAAAGGGGGCAATGGGCCCACAGATGACTGCTGCGCCCGCTTTTGTTAACTCGGCGGCCACGAAGGCGATGCGAGCGATGTTCTTGTTCCGGTCGGAGCGCGAGAAGCCCAATTCGGAGCTCAGTTCGCTGCGGACGGATTCGCCGAGGAGTAAGGAGACGGGGCGGCCGCCTTGTTGATGCAGTGTCACATCCAGCGCGCGCGCGACGGCGTCTTTGCCACTGTTTTGGTATCCGGTCAAGAAGACTGTGAAGCCTTGCTTGAATCTTGGTGGATGCGATTCCCGCAGCACTTTCACCACTTCGGGGTACGAGAACCATTCGGGGATGTCCTTACCCGTGCGCAGTCGTGAGCGGAGTTCCGTGCCACTGATGTTGAGCGTGCGGATGCCGGTGGGGACTTCGTCGTCGGGTTTGTATTCGTCGCTGTCGGGGAGGTAGATCATTTGCTGGAAGGGCACGACTTCGATACCTAGCTCCTGACGGTATTTCTCAACGGCGAACTGCGCGTCATAGGGCCCGTAGAAGTCTTTGCCGGAGGAGTTTTTGCCGGGTCCGGCGTGGTCGCGGCCGACGATAAAATGGGTCGCGCCATGGTTTTTGCGAATGATGGCATGCCAGATTGCTTCTCTGGGCCCGCCCATGCGCATTGCTAAGGGCAAGAGGCCCAGCACTGCCATGCCATTTGGATAGCGAGGGAGCAGGGCTTGGTAGACACGCACACGGGTGAAGTGATCGATGTCGCCGGGTTTGGTGAGGCCGACGACGGGGTGGATGAGGACGTTTGCTTGGCGAGCACGGGCGGCGCGGACGGTCAATTCTCTGTGGGCTCGGTGCATGGGGTTGCGGGTCTGGAATGCAACGACGCGGGACCAGCCTAGTTTTTCAAAGTGGACACGCAGCTCGGCGGGGGTGTAGCGAAGGGCGACGTAGTCGTAGTGGTTGAGGCGGGTGACAGCGGAGATGGAGCCACCAACGTAGTGAGCTTGGGCGGTGTTGTTGAGGTGTTTGATCGCTGGATGTTCGTGGTCGCCGCCGAAAACTTCTTTGGCTTCTTTTTCTCTATCAGGGCATCAGGGGTAATCTAGCAGGGTTCTCGGTTCTACATGACTGACTTATCAGGCTTGTAGACATCGTCTACCGTGATGATGGCGAGGTTGCGGTCGTCTCTAAAGTCCCGAAGCGTTGCGCGAGCTCCAGGCTTCAGACCAGATTTCTCAATGACTCGCTCGGAGACATCGAGGCATATCGGCATGCTAAAGAGGCTGCCATCTGCGAGACGGAGATTTTCGACCACCCTTCCCCGACCTTAGCAAAGGCCTTTGGGAAAGCGCTTGAAGCCTTACGAGTTGTAGTCCTTTTCGTTCATAAAGCCTTGGAGCGTCAGGATCAGCGTGATAGCTCTGACACGTATCGGACAGATGGTCCAGAAACAGACAAAGAAATTTCAGACTACGATCACGTATACGCTTCCCTCGTCTGCTTTTTCTCCACCCAACAATAGGAATGTTTAGGAACTTTGACAAAGACATCAGCGTACCTTCTAGTGGAGAAAAACCACCGCTCATTATCAACTCCAAATCACACAATTGCCTCTCCGTGAGTACAATAGCCGGTAGCTTCTCAGCTTCTGCTACTAGCTCAGCGTGCTTTGGTGCATCTCGGGCGAGCAGGTCCTTCAGGACGCCGCCATGGGGTGGATTCGCCATTGAACCGGTCCAGGTCCAGGATTACCCACACACAACCTTCTTTCTCACAGAAAAGAGTGTCTTGAATTTGAAAATTCTATGGGAGAGTACTTGCTTTTTCAAGACGTGGTATGAAAAGGATCGGAACAACAATATCGTGATCCGGGATGCAGGAATCCACAATCTCGAAAGGCTGTCCCTCACAGCCAGGGTACCAATTGCTTCGCTGGAGAATCAACCACTTCGAATGTCAAGTAATCTTTACAGATTTCCATTTTGTTTATTTTTGTGAGCAACGCTAGACTGCGGAATGACGTGCTCAGGAGCGAAAAGCAAATGGAAGTCTCTATTGGTGGGTCTACCCCCTAGGCCATACTAGGCCGCTGATTCTTCTTAGCAATACAGAGTAGATGCATCAGCGGTACGTAAGTGGAACGCTGTAGGTTCTATCGTTCTATTGGAGTCTATGCTAGGTCCTAGCTCTCTAGTCTGCTCTGGTCTATATGCAGCCATCTGCTTTTCCCTCCCAAAATGCAAACAAATGCTCCGCAGCGCCATGCTATACAATGAAGCAGCGCAAGAATTTGGCCTATCACATACCCCAGTCATGTCGTGTTAGGATGCAATCTCCAAGCCCGACTCCAGTGCTTGATGCAACGCCTCCTGCTGCTTCTTCATTTCTTGCTCTTGCAGAAATTGCGCGAATTTCGACCGAGGGTTGTGGATGCCACATTCCGTCTTCTGCTGCCCTTGCCACCGTCCAGCGCGCTCATCCTCGCCTTCTTTCACTGGCTTCGTGGAGTGCCAGTCCCCCACACTCTTGTAGCCCCGATCCAGTAGTACATTGTATGGAACGTCGTTTGCCTTGATGTACTCGTTGACTTGCTTGAAAGTCCAGTTGGCAAAAGGGTTCACTTTGACCAGGCCAGCTTCATCCACCTCGATTACGGCAATGTCTCCACGCTTGCCTCCTTGACTTCGCCTCCGACCAGTCAAGACGGCGGCGACTTGAAGATCTCTGTATGCGCGCTGTGCTGGCTCCACCTTCGCCAGCCAGTCGTAAAGCTCGTCGTTGGTCTCCCATAATTTATCACCGTGGTGCTGGGCAAATTCTTCGCCTGTGTTTGCGCCGACTGGCTTATAAATGTGCAGAGCGACGAGAGGGTACCGTTCTCGTATTCGCTTAATGAGATCGTAAGTTTCTTTGAAGCCGTGGAGGGTGTCGAAATAGAGAAGATCGACCATCTGCGGCCGCGGAATCTTCATTTTCGAAAGCATGTCGATAGTAGTGAGGCCAGTGAGGCCGAAAGCAGTCTCTTGGAAGAGTTGAGGTAAGGTTGTAATGCACCATTGCAGAATTTCTGGAATCCAAATCGTTAGCAAAGACATAAATCTGCTGGCACAACGGCGTCCTACCCTGCGGCTCCAGGTTCTGCAACTGGCGATTCAGGAAGGCCAGGTGTGGTTTAGTGAAGTAGATCTCTGGGAGGTCTGCATTACTGGAGCTGCCACTGACGTAGCCAGACTCGACCTCGTGGACACCATCGTGTTCCAAATCGTAAACGGGTGAAGACCCCATGGCGCGTGATTCAATTGTATAACAAGATGAGATTTGGAAATTTTATTGCCCCGGTAGGATCGTAGGAAAACGACGACCAGTATGAAAAGAAATGCCGATAGACATGAACGAAGAGTAGAAAGGAAGATATTGGGGAGAGGAAACGCCATGAAAGCATCAAGTCTCGAAGTTGGGTTGATTACGCTATTGTGGGTGTGAAATCACAATTACCAAATCCGCTATGGAATTGCGTGCTTGACGCTAGAGATCCGACAAATTGTCAGGCAGCGCAGGAAACAGGTACCAGGTCGGTGTGTATTGCACACATTTCACTGCAATTGATGCCGTGATCATTGCTCGAGCTTTTCCATTTGTCGCGCAAAGACTCGTGGCTTCGAAGACACAATGTTCGTTGCCAGAGGCTTGGCCGTCCGCAGCGGAGGAAGAGAGGGAATATCGCGCTTCAAGCGCAACATCCAGTGATTCGTAGATTGCATGCTATGACACAGAGTGATTTCCATGACGATACAATTCCGAGTATTTCCCTGTCCTTCCTCTGTGATCAGGTCGACGGTGTCGTCGTGCGGAGGGATGGGGTCGGAAGGTGTGACGTTAAGGCGTTGAGCGGAGGTGTGGCAAATCCGCTCTATACGGCAATGCATCCATATAATTAATATACGGCTGTCTGCAAATATTCATCCGTCGAGTAACAGCAACTTAGCCTCATACAGGGTGAATTTCTTGATACAGTAGTACATACATGATACCCTGGCTTTCATTAGCAGCCGCTTGCGGCGAGTCATTCGCTCGAAAACATTGACCATTCAATTAGGTCAGGAACCATTCCCACGCCTGTCCAAGGACCGTTCCAAGCTGCCCAGCAGATCTTCTTCTCCGTCCGAAAACTGCTCAGGAGCCTCATTTTCTCCTTTCCTGCCAATAGCGTCATAGCCGTAAACCACATTCGGCGCCGCCAACCCATCAAGCGGGTTGTGATCAACGGGAATCTGGGCATTCAGTTGTGGTCCGCCCTGACGTGTCGATTCTACCGTGATGCGGTCAGCATTTGGAATGTCTTGCACATCCGGTGCAGGCGCCATAACTTCTGCTGGCATGTCATCAATCTGTGGAGGTAGCTGAAATCGTAGTTCAGAAAGAGGCATTTCCGGCGAGCTGGGCATACTCCTGGGGATCGGTGTTGGCGGACTCATAGTTGGAGCTTTAGGACTGTAATAGGGCGCTCGGAGCCCGAATTTTTCTTCAATAGGGGTAGGTGGACTTGGGGTCGGCGCTTTAGGGCTGGCAGTAGGCCTCGTGAAGGAGAACCTGCGTTCTGTGGCCTCTCCCACAGGCTCAGCAGAGTGCTCAGCAGCTCTCTGAACAACAGGCTCAGGCATCGCTTCAACTTTGGTTTCTACAAGTGTAGCGGGCACAGGATCCTCCGCTGCTTGGATAATTGTGACAGTCGAGAATACCGTGCTCAGCGGAGGCGTAGCTTCTCTCGTTGGCTCGGACATGAGCTCTGCGATTGGTTCTACAGTAATCTCGGCTATTGGCTCCGCCGTATGCTCTGCTGGAGGTTCCGTTATCACTTCCACAGGAGACTCGCAGGCAGGCTCTACCGTAGGCCCTGTGATCGACTTATCTTTCGATTCGGACATCACTTCCATTGAAGGCTCGGTGATGAACACCGCTTTTGGCTCTGATATGATATCCATTGAAGACTCTGGCTTAACCTCCGCCTTTGGCCCCAATGTGACATCTATCAAAGGCTCAGGTATGAACACCGCCTTTGGCCCTGACGCAAAGTCTACCGATAACTCAGGTACGAATGCCGCCTTTGGCTCTGGGACGACGTCCATTGAGGATTCGGGTATGGGTTTCGCCGTCGGCTCTGACGTGACATCTATTGAGGATTCGGGCTTGATCTCAGTCTGTGCCTCGACGATAGTTTCATCCACGGGATCTGCCACGGGCTCTGCGATAAGCTGCACCACAACGTCTGCTAAAGGTGCCGTTGTAACGTTTGTTGGTAGCTGTTCCGTAGCTTGTGGTATTGCTACCGTAATAGTATTTTTGGTAGATGCTTTCGTGGTCATTTCCGCCTCTGCCGTAGCTTCTTTTGCTAGTTCACTTGCTAGAACTTGTATGACCTCAGTGGGCTTTCCTATCGTAAGGTCTGTTGTATCTCCCCTAAGATGTGGTTGAGTTATAGATTTCTCTGTAGGCGTAATGATATTTTTGGGGCTAGTTTTGCCTGCTGGTTCATCCGCTATCGAGGTCGAAGGTACATCAAGCATCTCGTCGTTGAGCTCACCCAGCATGCCATCTAAGGCCTCGTCCATTGTATCGGCCTTTGGCCCGATCGTGGAATCTTGGACGGGTTTAATGACAGATTCAATGACAGGGTCGGAGATTAGGTTCATCGTCTGCGTAGGTGATGGAGCACCTCGTTGAGGTACAGGACTACCAGGTAATGAGGTTTGAGGTAGGTGTTGAGGCGCTACTTTGACTGGCGACGGAGCTTTTGGAGGCGATCTGGATGGGCTGGCCGAGAGTGAAAGCTCGCCCTCTTCCCGTTCCCCATCTTCACCTTCCTCTCCTTCACTTCCTTCTTCACTACCTTCCTCACCCTCTAGGTCGCCTTCTTGTAGCATTGAGTGCTCGCCCATACTGGTGTCCTGGCCTGGCGCAGCCTGTGCTCCATCGATGAGGTACCCTTCTTCATTTCCTGTCGCAGTTACTGGTACTCCGTTGACCTCGCTCGATGTTGGCTTTCCATCTGCTCTCGCAAAGGCGACTTTTTTCTTTTTACCTCTTCCTGGTCCTTTGGCTTTCCTCTTTGGCGGCGGCGGCCGTCGCCTGTTGTTTGCAGGTAGACTCTGATCTCCGGCAATGACCAAACCTTCAGCGTTGACCACACCCACACCTTCGACGACAGTTCCCGGGGCGGGTGCCTGTGTTGGGCTGGTCTCTTCTTCGAAGATCTCCCCATCTACAGTCTGCCCGTCCGGCACAAGGACTTCCAAGACAGAGCTATTACCGCTGGTGTCGATCTTACGTATCTTAGTCTTTCTCATCTGCTGCATGCTACCAACGGCTGCCAGCGCGCCGCCGTGAATTGAAGGCAGCCCTTTCCTCCTCTTAGCCAAGAACTCTGGCTCAGGTCCCTCCATCTCCTTTGGCATGACAGCCCACCTCTTAGCGACGAAGCCCGTATCTACTTCACCATCGGCATCTTCATCCTCGCCTGGTTCCTTGTCATCCTCCATCAATGGTGCAGTAAGCGTTTTCTTGACTTGGGGCATTCGCGCGCCCCGTAGCAGATTCTGGCTCATTTCCGAGAGCAGATGGGCGTCTCGAGGCATCTCCAACTCCGGCCAAGCTAGGTTGCGGGACTTCACTTCAGTCGTGTTCTCCTTCTCAGGCGCCGTGTTCACATTGATGGCTCTTTTCCGCCAATGACGAACAGGCAACCCTTCGAACACATCGTGATCGATCTGGGTTCGGGTGGAACGTGCGCCGCCGGTGCGACTGTTGCGATACTTGGGAGAACGAGTCAGCAGGTCCCCGTAATTTCTCGGTAATACGACGACTGAGCTGGAGCTGAAAAGACCGGCTGATGTGAATGGAGATGCCATGGAGATGAGGCCTTGCGCGACTGGATGGGTTTTCTCTATAGGGTGGTGGATAGCAAAGGGTAGTAAGCAGGATGGAGTGCATCGTGACGCCGGGCATAGCGCTGTAGCGCCGATCCTGGCGGATCACATTATCTGCAAGGTGCAGTGAAAGTCTCCTGAAGAATCGTCATTGCATGGTATATTGCATGCAAGGTAACGACTAACCAGGAAGACGCGAGGAACTTACAGGGGCCATAGCCCTTTCCCTTGCGCTGGAAATACTGCGCCGTTCGAGCCGGTCCTTCAAGCAAGATGCCTGCCAGTCTGAATGAAGTCACCAGGTACCTCACCCACTGTTCTGGAGATGCGCAGCTGATGAAGGCTGCGATTCTATCTCGGGCAGCGGGTGCTTGCCGCCTGTCAACGTTGGGCGCTAGTCCCCTATAGACTTCACTCTAAGTCTCTAGTTGTCTTTCCTAGCACAAGGCTATGGGGCCTGGACGAAGATCCAACAGCATGGCCCCCACTGCTGGTCGGGCTGGGAGACTTAAGGCGAGCTGGTGGGCTCAATTGCGCATTTCAGAGCCTCATGTCCTTCCACACACAGAGCCTTCCATCCCTTTGAACTGCCTGGACTCACATCGTACAACAAAATTTCCCCTCGCATGATTGCTATGTACGTCTTATGACTGCATGATACTGATGCTATATATAAACTATACCTACACTCTCGTCATCGTTGAATATGGATCCTCCATTCAAAGAAGAAATTGCGTGGCAGTCAGTGGAAGCCGAGGCCACAGGAAGCGACTTGCCCTATGAGAACGACAGAAGGCACCCGTCCTCAGCTAGCATTTCCACACTATCGACAGCGGACAGCAGTGATCAATCTGGTGGTCGTGGCCGTCGTTCACGCCCCTCTGTAGCTTCGGCCTCTTCCCAACTACCCACAGTGCGCGAGAAGAAAGAACGAAGGGCGCTGTCGTTCGACACACAGCCTACTTTGACCCATCTGACCTCGGAAGAGACGGTAGTCAGTTCGAAAAAGGTACCGCACGCTTTATGACCGCAGGCGTCTTTCAATGCTGACCTTTCTGCTTTCACCAGGTCTTGACCACCTTTAACAAAGTCGCCACCCGTAACGTCGAAAAGGAGGAAGCGAGACGTCAGCAGTTGGATCGGTACAATCAGGAGAATGATGGCCAGCACGCCGTCTATAGGCGACTGAAAAGCTGGGCCGACACCGAATATCAAGGCACCAAAGAGTGGCTGCTTTCTTGGGCAGTGCCGAGCTATCGTCAAACCCCTCTACCGCATGTCGAAGAGCTGAAGTCTCTCGCCCGCCATTACTATACTCCAAGGTCAGAGTTGCATTGTCATGTGTGCGACTTTGGCATAGGTCGGGCTGAACACACAGTGGTCGATCTTGGACAGTTGGAGAACTATTGGCAAGCAAAACCTGATTGGGTAGATGTTCGCTGGATACACGCTCCTTTGGGACTAGGATTGACACACTCCTCTGTCGAGGATGTTTTCCTTCACGACGGTCCAACAGGCCGGGAGTTTGAAAGTGCCGGTCGTTGTGGATGGCCCTACATCGAAACAGAGATTCCTAATTTTCGACATCGAGAGCATTTTCAAGAGATGCGCGACGTCTTCTTGCTACTCAACAAGAATGAGGAGCTGGTTGACGACCTCAACGAATCGACATGGAAAGCAGATCAAAACGCGTCTCTGCACTCTGACATTAATTGGAGAGCAGACCACCTTGCTATGGATCCCACTTTTTGGAACCTGGTAGACGCAGATATGCCATGGCAACTCTCAGAAGGCCTTGCCATGGGAGCACAAGGCCCACGAGATGGACTGCGACCCATCGCCCGCCATGTTGACAAGCAGACACTGTCTTCCCACCCCTTCTATAAGAACGCGCAGCTCGTCAGGAACCCTTTCCGATCATTCCATCGCAGCGATGGATTCTTACTAACACTCTCTCCAATGGCCGGCGTCAACTATCTCGACAAGAATTTCAGCAGACATTTAGCCGAGCCGATCGATGCTATGTTCGACAACGATGACGCCTCGGCGATTGGACATGCCTTCCAGGCCTTTGCGGATGAGGGCACAAGCACCTGGCACCGAAGGACCGTTGAGTGGTTTCTTGTATATTTATTGACGGAAGTTGGCGTTACGCCACACAATCTCCGGCAAGGTTGCAACGCTCCCAGCTTTGAAAACGCATATTCTTCAGTGATCCAGGATCTCAAGAGACGGCGATACGAAAAATGGCAACGTAACAAGACGGTGGAGCTTGTTAGGGATTATTTGAATTGTATTGATGAGGTGACAACCATTAGATTGATTCTACAAAAGAAAGTCGAGCTCTTCAACATAATGCAGGTAGATATCAAAAAATTCGAAGCAGACGACATACGATCTCGCAAAGCTCCAGACAACCCAGAAGGGGAGTCATCTTCGGAACGATTGATCTGGGCATCGGGGATGCTCAAGGCTCAGCTCGAATGCTTTGAGAGACTATT
>JAABUL010003094.1_pt1 | contig 25510 bp, 22 predicted proteins | sample 5559151 | NCBI WGS metagenome assembly JAABUL01 (sample SAMN10711876, study PRJNA513368) | rock metagenome | isolation source: Antarctica rocks | place: Antarctica: Victoria Land, Pudding Butte sud | reverse complement strand
GTCAGGACGCCGACGGTGAGGTCGTGAACGGGAAACGTCAGCAGCGGGTCGGCCGGGTCGCCACCGCGCAGCCGATCGGACTCGCGCCAGCCGAGGGAGTCGAACAGGTGCAGCTTGCGGTAGGTGCCGCGCAGCCCGTGCCGGTCGACAGCGACGACAGTGTTGTGGACCAGATCGTCGCCGGAGACGGCCTCGAACATGCCGGCGAGTACGGTCGCATCGCTGCCCTGCAGCGCGTCCTGCAGCATGCCGACGAAGGGGCCGTCGAGCGGCTCAGCGGCGGCTGCCAGCGGCTCGTCGGGCCGGCCGAAGGGATACATCGCGGCTTCCGGGGCGACGACGAGGTCCGCGCCGGCACTCAGTGCCTGGCCGAGGTAAGCGGCCAGGTGGTCGCGGTTGGCGACCTTGTCGCGGCTGGCGGTGAACTGCACCGCGGCGACTCTCACGCCGGCCATCCTGGCACGCCCGCCGCCATGGTTGCCAGCGCCGGGGATAGGTTCGCCGGATGACGACGAATGGCCCGGCTCCAGCCATCCCGACCGTCGGCGAGGTGCACGCGGCCTACCGCTACGGGCTGGGGGGGCCGCGGTCCGCGGCGACGACAGTACGCAGCAACATCCGGCTGTGTCGCTCACCTACGGCGCCGGTCTGGCCCTCATCGTTGAAGAATTCGCCTTGTTGCTCGATCTGCAGGACGTGTATTGGGCCAAGGAAGGACGCATCTCGGTCGATCTCGGCGTCGGCTTGGTGGCCGCGGGCGGGACGACGTTCAGCCCCATCCCGCTGCTGCGGCGCTTGAAGTGACGCTCCCCGTCCCCGTGCCGTCATCTCGGCCGGTGCGTGAGGCCGACCCGCTGGTCAAAAGAATGCGGCCGTTCGGCTCGACCATCTTTGCCGAGATGACGGCACTGGCGCTGCGTACTGGAGCGGTGAATCTCGGTCAGGGCTTCCCGGACACCGACGGCCCGCCGGCCATGCTGGAGGTGGCCGTGGATGCGATCCGGTCCGGCGTGAATCAATATCCGCCGGGTCCCGGCATGCCCGCGCTGCGCGCGGCGATAGCGGCGCAACGGCTGGCGCAGTACAACCTTTCCTACGACCCCGACTCCGAAGTGCTGGTGACGGTCGGGGCCACGGAGGCGATCGCGTCGACCTTGCTGGCCCTGTGCGAGCCGGGCGACGAGGTGGTGGTCTTCGAGCCCTATTACGACGCCTATCCGGCGGCGGTCGCGCTGGCCGGCGCCGTTCGCCGGCCGGTCACCATGCGACCTGCCGAGCCGGGCGGCCGCTTCACCTTCGACGTCGCCGAGCTGAGGGCGGCAGTCGGACCGCGGACCCGGTTGCTGCTCGTCAATTCACCGCACAATCCGACCGGCACCGTCTTCACGCCGGCCGAATTGGCCGAGATCGCCGCGGTGTGCGTCGAGCACGATATCTGGGCGCTGACCGACGAGGTGTACGAGCAGTTGACCTACGACGGCGTGGCTCATGTGCCGCTGGCCACGCTGCCCGGCATGCGCGACCGGACGGTGTCCGTTTCCTCGGCCGGCAAGACCCTTTCGGTGACCGGGTGGAAGGTCGGCTGGGTCTGCGCGCCGGCAGCCCTGGTGGCGGCGGTCCGGGCGGTGAAGCAGTTCGTCACCTTCACTGCGAATGGTGGCCTGCAGCTGGCCGTTGCGTACGCGTTGGAACACGAGACGAAATGGGTGGCCGCAAACCGCGACTCCTTGCAAGCCAAGCGGGACCGGCTCGCCGACGGGCTGGCCCGCGCCGGCTTCGGTGTGCACCGCCCGGCCGGCACCTATTTCGTGCAGGCTGACGTGCGCCCGCGGGGGCTGACCGACGGGACGGAACTGGCTTGGTCGCTGCCGGTCGATCTCGGCGTCGCGGCCGTCCCCACCGCGGTGTTCTATGACGACCCCGAGGCCGGCCGCCCGTACGTCCGATTCGCATTCTGCAAGGAAGACGCGGTGCTCGACGACGCGATCGCCAGGCTGGCCGGATCTCCTCGCACAGCTCACCGCCCAACGATGGTGGAAAGTGGCGGCTCGAGTACGGGCTAGAGCTTGCCGCGGCAGGTACGCAGGACGGCGGTCGCCAGCGCGACGCCCTCGCTGCCGATGCTGGCCGAGTAAGCCTCGAGGATGTCGCGCTCACGGGACAGCTCCACCCGGACGCCGCCAGCGGCGACCCGCGCTTCCTGGATCCGCCGGGACAGCACGCGCCGCTCGGCGACGATGTCGACGACCATACGGTCGAGGTCGTCGATCCGCGCCCGCAGGGCGGTTACGAGCGTGTCGAGGTCGGTGCGCTCGGGCTGAACAGTGGGCTGGTCGACGGTGATCGTCATCGGGTTGCTGCTTTCGTTTCGGCGGGCCCGAATCTGCCTCAGAACGCGAAAACGCCCCGGGCTTCAAGCCCGGGGCGGCGGTCGTGGTCTGGATCAGACGTCAGCGACAGGCACCGGAGCACGGTGCCCATAAAACTCTGTCGTGTACGTCATGCACCGGAGTCTGCCCCAGGACCGGCACGAGTGCACAGCGGCGTCCCGCATGACGGGATCTGTCGGCCCGGCAACCTAGACTCGGAGCCGAGATGACCAGCCTCTTCGAAGACGTGCGGCCGGAGCCGAGCCGGCCGCAGGTGCGCCTGGCCGTCGACCCGGCGACCCTGCTCGAGGGCCTGAATGCCCAGCAGCGCGAGGCCGTGCAGCACGACGGTGGCCCCCTGCTGATCGTGGCCGGCGCCGGCTCGGGCAAGACGAAGGTGCTGACGTCGCGGATCGCCCACCTGCTCGCCTTTCGTGACGTGCAGCCCGGTGAGGTGCTCGCCATCACCTTCACGAACAAGGCCGCCGGGGAGATGAAGGAGCGCGTGGCCGTCCTGGTCGGGCCGCGCGCGCGATCGATGTGGGTGTCGACATTCCACGCCAGCTGCGTAAGAATCCTGCGGGCCGAGGCCAAGCAATTAGGGCTCAAGTCGACGTTTTCCATCTACGACCAGGGCGATTCGCGCCGGCTGATGGCGCTGTGCCTGCGCGAGCTGGACCTCGACCCCAAGCGCCATCCGGCCCGGCAGCTCGCCGCTCAGGTGAGCAACCTCAAGAACGAGCTGGTCGACGCCGAAACCTGGGCCCGGAAAGCGCAGACCGGGTCCGATCAGGTGCTCGCCCAGGCCTTTTCCTTGTACCAGCGGCGTTTGCGCGAAGCTCACGCTCTGGACTTCGACGATCTGATCATGGCGACCGTCCAACTGCTGCAAGCGTTTCCGGCGGTCGCCGAGCACTATCGCCGGCGCTTCCGGCACGTTCTGGTCGATGAATATCAGGACACCAACCACGCGCAGTACGTGTTGATCCGCGAGCTTGTCGGTGGGGCGACGGACCAGCTGGAGAAACGTACGGTCGACGGCGATCTGGTCCGGGCGGCCGTGACGGCCTCGGTGCCGCCGGCCGAGTTGTGTGTCGTCGGAGACGCCGACCAGAGCATTTATGCCTTCCGCGGCGCGAACATCCGCAACATCTTAGAATTCGAGCGCGACTATCCCGACGCCAGCGTGATCCTCCTCGAGCAGAACTACCGCTCCACGCAGACGATCCTGACCGCGGCCAACTCGGTCATCTCGCGCAACGCCAACCGCAAGCCCAAGAACCTGTGGTCCGAGGCCGGCGCCGGCCCCCCCATCAATGGTTATGTCGCCGACAACGAGCACGACGAGGCCGCGTGGGTGGCCGGCGAGGTCGACCGGCTCAGCGACGACGACGGTGTCGAGGCCGGCCAGGTCGCCGTCTTCTACCGCACCAACGCCCAGTCCCGCGTCTTCGAGGAGATCTTCATCCGGGTCGGGCTGCCCTACAAGGTCGTCGGCGGCGTGCGCTTCTACGAGCGGCGCGAGGTGCGCGACATGCTCGCGTACCTGCGGGTGCTCTCCAACGCGGCCGACACCGTGAGCCTGCGCCGCGTCCTCAACACCCCGCGCCGGGGGATCGGCGATCGTGCCCAGGCCTGCGTCGAGGTGCTGGCCTCGCAGGAGCGCATCGCGTTCGCCGACGCACTCGAGCGGTGCCAGGACGCGCCCGCGATCAGCTCCCGGTCGATCAAGGCGATCGAGGCATTCACCGCCATGATGACCGAGCTGCGGGCGCTGGTCGCCGGCGGCGAGGGGCCGGCGGCGATCCTGGAGACGGTGCTCCAGCGCACCGGGTACCTCGCCGAGCTCGAAGCGTCCGAGGACACCCAGGACGAGCAGCGTGTGGACAACGTGCAGGAGCTGGTCAGCGTCGCCCGCGAGTACGAGGAGTCGACCGGCGACGGCGGGCTGGCCGGCTTCCTGGAGCGGGTGTCGCTGGTGGCTGACGCCGACAGCATCCCGGACGCCACCGGCGGCATGGTGACGCTGATGACCCTGCACACGGCCAAGGGGCTGGAATTCCCGGTGGTGTTCCTGACGGGGCTGGAGGACGGCATCTTCCCGCACCTGCGGACGCTGGGCGATGCGGTCGAGCTGGAAGAGGAGCGTCGGCTGGCCTACGTCGGGATCACCCGCGCGCAGCAGCGGCTCTACCTCTCCCGGGCGGTCCGACGCAGCGCCTGGGGCCAGCCGTCCTACAACCCCGCGTCCCGCTTTCTCGACGAGGTCCCGGCCGACTTGGTGCGGTGGGAGCGCACCGAGCCGGCCCGGCAGGCGCCGGCGCAGGCGAGGGTGGCAGCGGCCGGGTTCGCCAAGGGCACCTTGCGCGGGGGGCTCGGCAACCGGCCGGCCATCTCGCTGGAGATCGGCGACAAGGTGAGCCACGACGCCTTCGGGGTGGGCAAGGTCATCGAGGCGCGTGGTGTCGGCGACAAAGCGCAGGCACAGGTGGACTTCGGCTCGTCGGGGTGCAAATGGCTGCTGCTGCGGTATGCGCCGCTCGAGAAGCTCTGAGCGCTCAGATCTTGACGCCGTGCCGGGCCAGCCACGGGACCGGATCGACTCCCACGCCCTTGACCTGTACGCCGAAGTGCAGGTGCGGACCGGTCGAGTAGCCCAGGTTTCCGACCAGGGCGATGCGCTGGCCGGCGGTCACGTGCTGGCCCACCTTGACCAGGATCTTCTCCTCATGGCCGTAGAAAGTCAGGGCGCCGCCGGTGTGGGCGATCATGATCAGGTTGCCGTACCCGCGGTCGGGGCCGGCCTTGGTGACCACGCCAGCAGTCGCGGCGTAGATCGGGGAGCCCGGCGGTGCGGCCAGGTCGATCCCGTCGTGGAAGGCGCCCCAGCGCCAGCAGAAACACGAGGTCAGCACGCCGGTGCCAGGCCGGGCAAAGGTGGGTCGAGCTGCGCGCGCCTTGCCGCGCGAGGCGCGGGTGACCGTCGTGGCCGCTGCACCGGGCGTGGCGACCGGCCCGCCGCTCAGCCCGGGCAGCCCGTCGCCGAGGGTAAAGGCCGCGACCGCCGAGCCGTCGGACAGTGCCGCGCCGCCGGCCAGCGCCGTGCCGGGCAGCAACCTCTGAGGCGTGGCCGCCGCACTGCCGATCGCCATGATGCCGGCGCCTGCGATCGTGGTGACGATGACGGCGGCGGACCGGCTCGTCGGCCGTCGTGGCGCCCGGTGGCGAGCCGGCGCAACCCGCCCCCGCGCGGCCGATCGCGCCGGCGGGGCGTACCCGGAGCCCTTGTTCGCCCGATGGGACGACACGCACATCCTCCTCGACGACGTAGCAACCTGATGCCTGGCACGATCTGCGCACAGCGCGTCCCCACACGACACCTGGGGGGCGGTACGGCGTCGTCAGGGTTGGTGGACGCCTGACGAATGAGACCGAACCGTAACCGTCGGCGGGGTTGCGGCCAAATCGGCATCCACAGGCCGATACCCTCGCGAGGGATACCGCGCCCTTCAGCGGCATGCATGTGCCTCACCTGGCCGGGAGGTCGTCGGATGGACTCGCGCATCCGCGTGGTCGTTGCCAAGCCCGGCCTGGACGGGCACGACCGCGGCGCCAAGGTGGTCGCCCGGGCGTTGCGCGACGCCGGCATGGAGGTCATCTACACCGGCCTGCACCAGACGCCGGAGCAGATCGTTGAGACGGTGATTCAGGAGGACGCCGATTGCGTCGGGCTGTCGGTCCTGTCCGGTGCCCATATGACGCTCTTCGCGCGGGTGATCGCCCTGCTGCACGAGCGCGGAGTCGACGACGTGGTGGTTTTCGGTGGCGGCATCATCCCGGCTGACGATCTGCCTGAGCTGGAACGCCTCGGCGTGGCCAAGGTGTTCACGCCGGGCGCGACGACCCAGGCCATCGTCGCCTGGGTACGCCAGAACGCCGGCGCGGCTGCGACCTGACTACCGACGCCGGCGGGCTGTGCGGATTCCGGCTCGCCCTGGCGTGCATCGCCTCACCCAGCACCGCAGCAGCCCGTACGGCCGCTCGCCTAGAGTGCGCCTGGACACCTCACCCGACGGGACGGCGTAGATGGATCTGTACGAATACCAGGCCCGGGATCTGTTCGCTGCCCACGGTGTACCGGTGCTGCGCGGTGAGGTGGCAGAGACGGTGCCGGACGCGCGCGCGGCGGCCGAGCGGATCGGCGGCCGGGTGGTCATCAAGGCGCAGGTCATGACCGGCGGGCGGGGCAAAGCCGGTGGCGTGCAACTGGCCGACACACCGGCAGACGCGGCAGCCAAGGCCGAGGCGATCCTGGGCATGGACATCAAGGGCCACACCGTGCACCGGGTCATGGTCGCCGAGGCGAGCGACATCGCCGAGGAGTACTACCTGTCCTTCCTGCTCGACCGGGCCAACCGCACCTTCCTCGCGATGGCGTCGAGGGAGGGCGGCATGGAGATCGAGCAGATCGCCGTGGAGAAACCCGAAGCGCTGGCCAAGGTGCCGATCGACGCCGGTGCCGGCGTCGACGCCGCCCTCGCCCGGCAGATTGCGACGCAGGCCGGCTTCCCGGCCGAAATCCTCGACCAGGTCACCGACGTCATCGTCGCCCTGTGGGAAGTCTTCACCGCCGAGGACGCGACCCTGGTCGAGGTCAACCCGCTGGTCAAGACCCCCGACGGGCGGGTGCTGGCGCTGGACGGCAAGGTGACCCTCGACGACAATGCCGGCTTCCGCCACCCTGACCACGCCGCGCTGGCCGACACCGCCGCCGCCGATCCGCTCGAAGCGCTGGCCAAGGCCAAGCACCTCAACTACGTCAAACTCGACGGCGCGGTCGGCATCATCGGCAACGGCGCCGGCCTGGTGATGTCGACCCTCGACGTGGTGGCCTATGCCGGGGAGAAGCACGGCGGGGTCCGCCCGGCCAACTTCCTCGACATCGGCGGCGGCGCGTCGGCGCAGGTGATGGCCGACGGCTTGGAGATCGTGCTGGGGGACCCGGCCGTCCGCTCGGTTTTCGTCAACGTCTTCGGCGGCATCACCGCCTGCGACGAGGTGGCGAACGGGATCGTGCAGGCGCTGGACCTGCTGGCGCAGCGCGGCGAGCCGGTCGACAAGCCGTTGGTCGTGCGCCTCGACGGCAACAACGCAGCGGCCGGCCGCCAGATCCTCGACGGCGCGGCGCATCCGCTGATCGAACGCGTCGACACGATGGACGGTGCGGCCGAGCGCGCTGCGGCGCTGGCGGGGGTCTGAGCATGGCGATCTTCCTCGACCGCACCAGCCGGGTCATCGTGCAGGGGATGACCGGCTCGGAGGGCCGCAAGCACACCCAGCGGATGCTCGACGCAGGCACCACGATCGTCGGCGGCGTCACCCCGGGCAAGAGCGGCCAGGAGGTCAGCTTCGGTACGACGACCGTGCCGGTCTTCGACACCGTCGGCGACGCGATGGCGGCGCACGACGCCGACGTGACTGTGGTCTTCGTACCGCCCCGCTTCGCGCGGGACGCAGTGCTCGAGGCGGTCGACGCCGGCATCGGGCTGTGCGTGATCATCACCGAGGGCATCCCGGTGCACGACTCGACCGGCTTCTGGGCGCACGCGTCGGCGAAGGGCAACGCCACCCGGATCGTCGGCCCCAACTGCCCGGGTGTGATCAGCCCCGGCCAGTCCAACGCCGGCATCATCCCGGCCGACATCACCCAGGCCGGCCGCATCGGCCTGGTCAGCAAGTCCGGCACGCTGACCTACCAAATGATGTACGAGCTGCGCGACATCGGCTTCTCCACCTGCGTGGGCATCGGCGGCGACCCGGTGATCGGCACCACCCACATCGACTGCCTCGCGGCCTTCGAGGCCGATCCGGATACCGACGCCGTCGTGATGATCGGCGAGATCGGCGGTGACGCCGAGGAGCGGGCGGCCGACTACATCGCTGCGCACGTGACCAAGCCGGTGGTCGGCTATGTTGCCGGCTTCACCGCGCCCGAGGGACGGACGATGGGCCATGCCGGCGCGATCGTGTCCGGCTCGTCGGGGACCGCCCAGGCCAAGCAGGAGGCGCTCGAGGCGGCCGGGGTACGGGTCGGCAAAACCCCGTCGGAGACGGCGAAGTTGATGCGTGAGATTGTCGGGCGGGCCTAGCCGTTTGCGTTTCGCCGGGCCGGCGATGATCGCCCGGCGTGGCAGGTCGGGGTGGGCGACGCGGGGCTGACAAAGTGGGATGCGTGACCGACGTCCTGAGCTCCGTCGGGCCCCCGGAGTCCGCACCCGACCAGCGTCCGGCCTCGGTCGTCGGCGCCGCAACGACCGCGGCCGGATGGGCGGCCGGCGTCGGGCTGATCGCCGTCACCGTCGTCGTGCTGCTCGCCTGGGCCGCCGAACCACGTTCCGGCGCGCCGGCCGGCGCGGCCCTTCAACTGGCGGCCGACGGGTGGCTCCTGGCGCACGGCGTACCGCTCAAGGTCGCCGGCGCCACCTTCGGGCTCATCCCCCTGGCGTTGACCACGCTGCCGGCGTATCTGCTCAGCCGGGCCGGGGCCTCGGTGGCCCGGGCAGCCCGAGTGGGCGACGTGACGACGGCGGCGCGGGCGACGGCGGTCCTGACCGCTACCTATGCCGTCCTCGCCGCTCTAGTCACCGGACCGGCTGCCACTACCGGCGTCTCCGCCTCGCCGCTGCGGGCGGCCTTGTCCGCCGGGCTGCTGGCCCTGGTGTGTGGCGGCGCCGGGGTGCTGCGGGGCTCCGGCGTGCTGCACAGCTCTCGCTTAGAGGGTGGCATCGGCGTCCGGCCGGGGAACGCGTCGCGGCCCGAGTCCGGCCCGCTCGCCGGCGCCTCGGCAGCTCTGCGGGAAGCCGCTCGCGGGGGAGCGATCGCGGTGGCCGCCGTGCTGGCCGGGGCTGCACTCGTCGCCGGTGCGGCGTTGGCCACCCGGGCCGGCGGGGTGCGCGGCGTGTTCGACGCGCTCGGCACCGGGGTCGCCGGCGGCATCTTCCTGCTGCTCATCTCGCTGGCCTACCTACCCAACCTGGCCATCTGGTCGGCCGCCTTCCTCGTCGGGCCCGGTTTCGCCGTCGGCAACGGCACGGGTGTCGGCCTGTTCGGCGTACGGCTGCACCCGCTGCCGGCGCTGCCCTTGCTGGCCGCGCTGCCCGCCGGCCCGGTCCACCGGTGGCTGCTGGTCCTGCTGGCGGTTCCGGTGGCCGGCGGTCTGCTGGCCGGGGTAGCGGTCGGTCGGCGGACCGCCGGCGGGGAGGTGTCGCGGCGCCGGCTCATCGGCACGGCCGCCGGCACCGGACCCGCGGCCGGGCTGATGCTGGGACTGCTGTGCCTGCTCTCCGGCGGACCGGCCGGCAGCGGGCGGCTGTCGGCGGTCGGACCGTCGGCGTGGCGGGTGGCGCTCGTCCTGGCCGCCGAAGTCGGCGTACCCGCCGCCGCCGTTGCCTGGTGGACCGTTCGCCGGCTGCCAGGCAGCGGAGACGCGGGATGACCCGAGGCGGGAGCGATCCGGTCGGGATGAGCCGGCCGGTGGCCGACGTGGCAGCCGCCGCGGGGCCGCTGATGAAGCGGATCATCCTCGACACCGACCTGGCGATGGGCGCCTCCGGGTCCGACATCGACGACGGCTTCGCCCTGGCCCTGGCGCTGGCCGATCCGGAGCTGGCGGTCGACCTGGTCACCACCGTCAACGGCAACACCGATGTCGATACCGCGACCCGGCTGACGCTGGAGCTCCTTGGCCGGCTCGGTCGCGCCGATGTGCCGGTGTGCCGGGGGGCGTCGGCTCCGCTGGTGAGGGCGGCGCCGGCCTCGCCGCCGGATGCCGAAGCGGTGTATCCACCCGGCACCGACGTCGACGGCTGGCCGCCGGCGCACGCGGCGGTGCAGATCGTGGAGCGGGTGATGGCCGACCCGGGACAGCTGACCGTCGTCGCCGTTGGCCCGCTCACCAACGTTGCGCTGGCCCTGAAGCTGGAGCCGAGGCTGGCTGCGTCCGTCGTCGAGATCGTGGTCATGGGTGGGGTATTTCTCGGGCAGACCAACGTCGCCGCGTTGCCCGGTGAATTCAATTTCTGGGTCGATCCCGATGCCGCAGCAATCGTCCTGGCCAGCGGCGCGCCATTGCGCTTCGTGGGTCTGGACGTCACCCGCCAGGCGCGGCTGACCCGCGCTCACGCGGCTGCACTCGCCGAGGGCGGCGGCGACTTCGCCGGCTATGCGGCCACCTGCACTGACGACTGGATCAGCCATCTGGAGCGCACCAAGCCGGGCGACGAGCGCGAGCAAGGCAGCTGCGCACTGCACGATCCGCTGGCCGTTGCCGTCGTCAGCCGGCCCGACCTGGTGACCTGGCGCCCGGCGTACGTCACCGTCGAGACCGCGGGTGACCGCACGCGCGGCGTCGCCGTCGCGGATCTGCTGACCGGGGACCAGCCGCCGCGAGCCAACGCCCTCATTGCCGTGGATGTCGACGTCGACACGTTCACCGAACTCTTCCTGTCCCGGCTGCGGTCGCTTCGGTGACGGCGCCGGGGGTGGTGGTGGTCGGGTCGGTCAATCGCGACTACACCGTGGCGGTGGACCACCTGCCCGGACCGGGGGAGACGGTGCTGGGTGGCGCGCTGTCGATCGGCTCGGGTGGCAAGGGCGCCAACCAGGCCGCGGCTGCCGCCCTCCTCGGGGTGCCCTGCGCTTTGATCGCCGCGGTCGGGTCGGATGCCGACGGGCGCGCCCTCGTCGCGGACCTGATGGCGGCCGGCGTGGACACCGGCGAGGTCTCGGTGGTTCCCGGCGTACGCACGGGCTCGGCTTTCGTCCTGCTCGGGCCGGACGGTGACAATTCGATCGTGGTCGCGCCCGGGGCGAATGGGACGCTCAGTCCCGGATTGGTGACCACGGCCGTTCAGCGCCTGCTGGGCCGGGGCGGCGTGCTGGTCACGCAGGCCGAGATCCCGCCGGAAGCTGCGCAGGCCGCCGTGATGACCGCCGCCGGACTGGGCGCCCGGGTCGTGCTCAACCTCGCGCCCTTCCGACCGGTCGCCGCCGGCGTGCTGGCCCTGGCCGACCCGCTGGTGGTCAACGAGGGCGAGGCAGGCGCGCTGCTGGGCCGCCCCGTGGGCGCGGACCTGGACGCCCGGTCGGCAGCGGCAGCCCTGGTCGGCCGCGCGCGCTCGGTCGTACTCACCGTCGGGGGTGAGGGCGCGTGGCTCGCCACCGAATCCGGGGCCACGCACGTGCCGGTCGTGCCGGTCGAGGTGGTCGACAGCACCGGAGCCGGTGACGCCCTGACCGGAGTCCTGGCGGCCGCCCTGAGCCTGGGTCACGACCTGGCGACGGCGCTGCGATGGGGGGTTGCGGCCGGTACTTACGCCGTGGGACGGGCCGGCGCGCAGGCGTCCTATCCGAGGGCCGGTGACCTGTGGGCCACCACCGGACCGATCCGCGTCGGGCTGTTAGCGAAAATTGTCGACCAGCGGCTTGAACATCCAGGGCGGCTGCTCTAGCGTCACTGTACAAATCGTTTTGCATCCGCTGCTCTGCCCCTGTTCCGCCGCGGCGAAAGGTGTCTCATGAGCCGGCTCCGCGTTGGCGTCGTCGGCCTCGGCGAGGTGGCGCAGATCATCCACCTGCCCATCCTGGAATCCCGACCCGATCTCTTTGAGCTGACTGCTGTCTGCGACATTTCGGCCGGGCTTCTCAAGCGCGTCGGGGAACGCTATGGCGTGCAGCGGCGATACGGCCAGGTGACCGACATGATCGAGGCCGGCTCCCTGGACTGCGTGCTGGTCCTCAACAGCGACGAATACCACAGCGAATGCGTTATTGCGGCTTTGGCTGCCGGTGTGCACGTGCTGGTGGAGAAGCCGATGTGCCTGAGCCCTCGCGAGGCCGAGGCGATCATCGCGGCCCGCGACCGGTCCGGGGCTGTGGTCATGGTGGGTTATATGCGACGGTTTGCGCCGGCGTTCATTGAGGCCGTGTCCGCGTGCAAGGCGATGGGCCAGATCAACTATGCCCGCGTGCACGACATCATCGGGCGCAACCAGCTCATGATCGACCAGACCGCCCGGGTGGACCGGCCGGACGACATCTCCGGTGAGCAGATGGCGGAGCGTTGGGCGCGCGGCCGGGCGCTGGTCCGCGAGGCGATCGGCGACGTGCCGGACGAGCTGGCCTCGACCTATCGGCTTCTCTGCGGGCTGGGCAGCCACGACCTGTCTGCCATGCGTGAGCTGCTGGGCAAGCCGCGTCGGGTGGCAGCGGCCCGGCAGTGGCGCGACGGGTTGTTCATCACCGCGCTGCTGGACTATGACGACTTCTTCGTCACCTACGAGACGGGCGTGGACGAGCAGCTGCGGTTCGACGCCCATATTGAGGTCTACGGCCAGACGTCATCCATCCGCGTGCAGTACGACACCCCTTACATCCGGCACCTGCCGACAGTGCTGATCACGGAAAGCACCAAAGGCGACGCCTATTCCCGCACCGTGAGCCGGCCCCACCTGAAGGATCCCTACACGCACGAGCTCGAGTATTTTCACCAGGTAGTGACCGACGGTGGCTCGCCGAAGACCGATCCGGAGGACTTCGTCGAAGACCTGGAGCTGTTCGCGCAGATCATCTCGACGATCGGTGCCGATGTTGTATTCCCGGGAGGAGGTGAGGCAAGTGCTCGCCGATGACGACGTCGCCTTCTTCCGGGCCAACGGCTATCTCTTGCCAGGAAAGCAGATCTTCGCGCCGGACCGGCTGGCGCGCTTGGAGTCGATCTTTAACCGGCACCTCGCCGACAAGGGCGACAAGCTCTCAGACGAGCTCGACACACCGCATTTCCGGGATCCGGAGCTGCTGGAATTTCTGCTGTCCGACGAAGTGCTGGACATCGTCGAGCCGCTGGTGGGGCCGGACATCGCTTTGTGGACCAGCCATTTCATCTCCAAGGACCCGCGAGTCGGCCGCGCCACCCCCTGGCACGAGGACAGCGCCTACTGGGATGGCCGGCTCAGCGCCTATGACCGCATCGTGACAGTGTGGTTGGCCCTGGAGAACCCGAGCAATACGGACAACGGCTGCATGCGGGTCATCCCCGGCACGCACGATTCCGGCTTCTCCGAATACCTGCCGACGGACATGACCGTGCAGACGTTCCACGCCGAGATCCCCGGAGTCGACGAGAGCAAGGGCGTCGACTTCGTGCTCGATCGGGGGGAATACTCGCTGCACGATGGGCGCATCATCCACGGCGCCAAGCCCAACAAAAGCGACGTTCGCCGGACCGGCTACACGATGCGCTATTTCCCGGCCTCGGTACGGGTGCTCCCGGTCGAGCAGAACTCCGGCTGGAAGATCTGGCTGGCCCGTGGCCGCGATCAAGCCGGCAACACCTATGAGCCCGACCCCCGGGAACAAGGGACCGGAGCCTGATGAAGCTGGGACTGCTCACGGCGTGCCTTCCTAGCCTCCGGCTCGACGAGGTGGCGGCCTGGGCGTCCGGGCACGGCTATCACGCACTCGAGGTGGCGGTCTGGCCGAAGATTCGGGGGCGGGACTGGGAGGCCAGCCACATCGACGTTGCCACCCTCGACGGCGCGGGTGCGCGGTCCGTCACCGACCTGCTGCAAGGCCATAATCTTGAGCTGTCGTCGCTGGCCTATTACGAGAACAATCTTGACGCCGACCCTGACCGCCGGGCGGAGATTCACCAGCACCTGCGCCATTGCATCGACGCCGCCGAGTTGCTGGGATGCGGGCTGGTCGGCACGTTCGTCGGCCGGGACGTGACGCTGTCGGTTGTCGACAACGTGCGGCTGGCCGAGTGGGTGCTGCCGCCCCTGGTCGACTACGCCGCCCAACGCTCGGTGCGGCTGATGGTGGAGAACTGCCCGATGGAGGGCTGGCATCCGGATGGGTATCCGGCCAACCTCGCCTATTCCCCCGAGTTGTGGGGGTGGCTCGGTGGCCTCGGCATCTCCCTTAATTTCGACCCGTCCCACCTGGTGTGGCTCGGAATCGACCCGGTTGCCGCCCTGGGCGGGCACCTGGAACGCGTGGTGCACGTGCAGGCCAAAGATGTGCAGGTCGATGCTGCCGCCCGCAATGAATTCAGCGTTTTCGGGCAGGTGCTGGAGCGGACGAGCCCGTGGGGTACGGGCTGGTGGCGGTATCGGATCCCCGGCCTCGGCGACGTTGACTGGCGGCGGCTGGTCGACCGGTTGTATGAGGGCGGATATGACGGCGTCGTCTCTGTGGAGCATGAGGATCCAGTTTGGAGCGGCTCGTTCGCGCGGGTCCAGCAGGGTCTCGTCCTGGCGGAGCGGGTCCTGAGCCCGCTTCTGGTTCCCTAAGACGACGCCGTCATGCAGCGCGGTGTGTATTTTGACGCGTGGTTTCCACGACAGCACTGCTATCACCCGAGCCTGCCGCCGCGCCGGCTGCGCATGGTCGATGACCTCGTCGACTACCGAGCGACGGTCCTGGTCTGGTCAGCACTCGGTGGGGGGTCGCTGTCGCTGCCATACCTCGAGCAAGAGGCATTCGGCGACGTCGGCGCCCGAGCCCGCTTCTACGGATTCGTCAATGACAGCGAATTCATCGCCGAGTGCCACAAGCACGGAATCAAGGTCTTCGGCATCGTCTTCGAGGCGCAGGGATGGGAGTTCCCCGTCGAGCTCAACGACGCCGAGGACTCGATCCTGGCGCTCAACGAGCTGCGGGGGGTGGGCCATCGCGACTGGATGGGCCTGCGGGAGTTCTCCGGGAACCGCTATCCCCGCCTGTGGGAGCCGGTGGAGAAGTACTTCCCGGCCGGCTTGGTGAACAGCGACGGAGCGCCGGTGACCGATCTCATCGAGGAGTGCTGCGCCCGCGACATCCGCCAGGTGGCGTGCCACGCCCACTGGGTGGAATGCCCTGACCGCGAACACCAGTGCTATTACATGGATCGCAACAATCCGGTGTGGCGCGAATACCTCAAGGCGGTCATCCGCATCCAGATCGACGCCGGAGTCGACGGCATCCAGCTGGACGAGGCGGAGCTGCCGATGGGCGCATTCCAGTACGGGGCCTGCTTCTGCAAGGACTGCATGAAAGGCTTCCGGGGGTACCTGCAGGAGCAGCCCGGTGCGGCGCGCAGCCAGGATCTTGACGGCACCGACCTTCGAGATTTTCATTACGGCGACTGGCTCCTCGAACGCGGCTACGACTTCAAGGAGCGGCGCGAATCCACCCCACTGTTCGGCGATTACTACCGCTACCAGTGCCGCGCCATCAAACAGTACTTCAGCGAGCTGGCTGGCTACGCCCGGGCATACGGTCGCCAGCTGGGCCGAGACATCGCGGTGTCGGGCAACTTCTTCAACCTTGACCCCACCTACCTCCCGCTGGCCGACGATGTTGACTTGGTCATCACCGAGATGCGCAACACCACCTACCGGCAACCAGAGTGGTATCGCTACGTCGCTGGATTCGCCGGTGACAAGGACGTCGTCGTGGTGGAGAACCCCTACGGCGGTGTTGTTCCCGCTCTGGTGGAGCTGTTGCAGGCCGGTCGCGGGCATGACCTGCTCCGGCTGTCGCTCTACGAGGGCGCTGCGTTCGGCGCGAACATGACGATCCCCTATGGCGCGTGGATGGGCAGCACCATCGAGGATTCTTACTACGCGCCGCACGAGCTGGCCCGTGAGACCGGCAGCTTCCTCGCCAACCACGACCATATGTTCAGCCGCCGCACCTACCATCGCCTTGCCGTCGTGTTCAGCATCGCCAGCACCCGGGACCTGATCAGCCGGCAGGATGCCAGCGACAATGTCTACAACGCCCGCGACGAGTCGGTACAGGTCCCCTACCGCGTCGTCGTCAAAGCATTGGCGGATACCTCTGCGCCCTTCGACGTCATCTTGTTCCCCGACGATGTGACAGCGCCGGATCGGGTGGACTCGGAAACGTTAGATGGCTACGACACGGTGGTGTTGCCCGACTGTACATTTCTCACGCCTGCGCAGGCCGCCGCTGTCAGCAATCATCTCGACGGGGGCGGCATCGTCGTCGTGGTAGACCGTTTCGGCGACAACCTGTCCGACGACCTGCGCTCCCGGCTGCTGGCCCATTCGGGCATCCGGCACTCGACCATGGCTGACGTCGACGGCCTGCAACCCCTGGGCCGGCAGCTGCTCATTGACGGCGGTCTGGGCGCCAACATTGCCCGCCTCGCCGATGGATCAGCCGCTGTGCACCTGCTCGACTACGCCTATGACGCTGAGGCCGACGAAGTGCCTCGGCGCCGCGATGTCGAGCTCACCGTCGGCCTGCCCTTTACGGCCGGCGCCGCGACGCTGGTCGGCAGCGACGGGCGTACCGGCTCCTTGCCGGTTCGGGCCCAAGGCGGCATGCAGACCATGACCATTCCGGAACTGGGTCTCTATTCCATCGTCATCTTGTCTGCAGCTGCCGTCGGCGGGGCGGTATGAGGGTTGCTGTCCTGACCGGTCGCGAGCACTTCGAGATCGACGAGGAGCCCATCCCGCAGATCGGCAAGGACGAGGTCCTCGTCAGAGTCAGGGCCTGTGGAGTGTGCACGTCGGAGCTCGACAGCTGGCAAGGCACTGCATCGCCGGACTACCCGCTGCGCCTGGGTCACGAGGTGAGCGGCCGGGTAGTTGCCTGCGGTGACGAGGTCGAGACCCTGTCGATCGGCGAGCCGGTGGGTGTGTGGGTCACCGGTCGCGGATATGCGGAATACGTAGCCGTCAAAGCCGAGTACTGCCGGCCGGCCGTAGCCGGTCCGCTCGATTGCGCACTTGCCGAGCCGCTGGCCTGCGCGGTCAACGCGGTGGAGCGCGCCGACGTCCGGCTCGGCGACGACGTGGTGGTGATCGGGGCCGGCTTCATGGGCCTGCTGGTGCAGCAGCTCGTCGGGTTGCGCGGTGCTCGCCAGATCATCGTGGCCGACACCAGAGCCGACGCACTTGCCCGGGCCAGGTCGCAGGGCGCCGCGCAAGCGGTCGATGTCGGTGCCGAGTCTCTGGGTGATGTTGTAGCCGAGCGCACGCACGGGCACCTTGCGGACGTGTCCTTCGAGTGCACGGGAAGCCAGGCCGCATTGACCACACTCGGCGAGGTCACCCGGATGAGCGGCAAGCTGGTCCTGGTCGGATTTCACCAAGGCCCCCCCCGGGAGATCCCACTGACCTGGTGGAACTGGATGGCATTCGACATCGTGAACGGCCACTTCCGCGAGGCGGCCACGATTATGCGGGGCATGACCATCGGCATGCGTCTCCTCGGCTCAGGGGCGCTGTCCCTCGCCCCGCTGGTCACGCACCGGTTTCGTCTCGAGGAGATCAACCAGGCGTTCGAAGCGGCCCGGGACAAGCCGGCCGGCTTCGTCAAGGCGACCGTGATCCTCGATTGAGCGGCGCCCCGCAGAAACGGCTCAGGCTGATTCGCGGGTGATCAGCCGGCAGGGCAGGATCACGGTCCGGCTCGGGCCGGAATAGATGCCCAGCATGCGGCTCATCAACATCTCGCCGGCGGTCCGCCCAGTTTCGTAGGCCGGGTTGCGGACAGTGGTCAGGGTGGGGCTGACGATGGTCGCCGCGTCGACATCGTCGAACCCGGCGATCGCAACATCGCCGGGCACGGACAGGCCGAGTTCCCGCGCGCCGTCGATGGCGCCGATGGCGGTCAGGTCGTTGGCGCAGAAGATGGCGTCCGGCCGCTGTCGTCGTGGCTGCGCCATCAGTTGGCCCATGGCCGTGTGCCCGCCCCGCCGGGTCCAGTCGCCGGAGACCATCCACTGGGGCTCGTCGGACAGGCCTGCCTCGGTGAGCGCCCGGCAAAAACCCTCGGTCCGAGCTGATCCTGTCTCCGGCGGACCCTGAATCATGGCAAGACGCTTGGCTCCCCGCGCGATCAGATGCCGAGTCACCGCCTGGGAGCCCACCAGGTCGTCGGCAGCAACCACGTCGACCCTCGGGTGGTCGAGGCGCCCCCCGACGCACACGATGGGGGTGCCCAGCTCGGCCGGCCCGGTAGCACCCACCGAGGCGACATCAACCGACGCCATCACGATTCCGTCGACGCCGCGGTCGAGGACGTCCTCGAGAAACTTGGCTTCCCGGCCGGCCGACCCGTCAGTGTTGCACACGTAGGTGCCGTATCCGGCGGCGTCCACGGCATCGGCCAGGCCGCGGGTCAGCACGCTATAGAAAGTGTTGGTGATGTCGGGAACGACGACGGCAACCATCGTCGACCGGCGGGTGCGCAAGCTGCGGGCGACATTGTTGGGTCGGTAGCCCAGCTCGCGAATAGCTTCCTCGACGGCCCCTCGGGTGGCAGCTCCCACGATTCGTTTCCCGGACAGCACATGCGAGACGGTCGTCGGGCTGACGCCGGCCAGTTGCGCCACCTGGGTGAGGGTCACCCGCGGCCGGTCCGCTACCGATCCGGTGCCGGTCGTCGCCATCGGAGCCTCCAGCGGGTGTGGGCCAAGTCGCCGCGGAGGGCACACATAAGGCCGGGCCGCTGAATCGACAGCGTAGCTGGCCGCTGCCCTGAGCGACGCTGAGTTGGCTGGGATTGCTTATCTCGTAGTGCTTCCTGAGACCGGTCGGGCAGTAGGACATGTCGGTTCGGTCTCTTGACAAGGCACATTTCGCCGAGGATGCTGCCGAGAAGCCAAACGATTTGCGTACGCCGCCGCACGTTCGGGCAGCCGTCAAGCGAGGAGCTGGTCTGGTGAGAAGTCCTACGTCGTGGAAGTCTCCAGGAATGGCCGCGTCGGTCGCCGTCGCCTGCCTGGCAATCACCGGCTGCTCCAGCGGAACGACGTCTACGACGAGTAAGAAGCCCACCACCGCCGGACCGGTGGCCGAGCCGACGAAACCGGTCACCGTCACCTTCGCGTCCTGGGTTGGCACCGACCCGAGCATGAAGAAGTTGGCCGCGAGCTTCCACGCCAAGCACCCCAACATCACGATCTCATTCCAGAACGTGCCGGCCGAGCAGTCCTCGCAGAAGCTCACCACCCAGATCGCCGGGGGCAACCCCCCGGACACGGCCTACATCGACGCCAGCAACACCTCAGATTTCGCCTCGCGCCAGGCCCTGGTCAATCTAGACAGCTACATCAGCCGCAGCACGGTGGTGAAGCCCAAGGACTACGTAGACGCGTTCAAGACGTTCGTCACCTACAAGAACAGCATGTACGGGCTGCCCTTCGACGGCGAGTCGACGGGCCTATTCTACCGCACCGATAGGTTCGCCGCCGCCGGGATCACGGCGCCGCCCACTACGTGGGACGAGTTCGCAGCAGATGCCCAGAAGCTGACAGTGCCAGCCAAGAAGCAGTACGGGTACGAGATCTTTGCGCCGGAGGCGGCCTACTACTGGTATCCCTGGCTTTATCAGGCTGGCGGCGACCTGCTGTCGGCCGACGGCAAGAAGGTCACGTTCACCAGCGACAAGGCCAAAGAAGCGGCGAAGTTCTACGTCGGCCTGGCCAAGTACGCCCCGCACGACTACCTCAACTCCAACTCCTACGACGGCCGGGTAGCTTTCGCCCAGGGACAGGTCGCCATGTACATGGCCGGTGCCTGGTTCGCCGGCACCATGCACTCGGAGTTCCCCAAGATCGACGGCAAGTGGGCTGCGGCACCGCTGCCCAACGGAGCTGCCGGCTGCAAGACGACTATCGCCGGCGACTCGCTGGTCATGTTCTCGGCCAGCAAGCACCAGGACGCGGCGTGGAAATGGCTGGAGTACCTCTCCCAACCGGCCAACCTGGCGACGTGGACCTACAAGTCAGCCAACGGCACGCTGCTGCCACCGCTGACCTCACTGCTCGACTCCCCGGACCTGATTGCAACCAAGCCGGTCCTCAAAGGATTTGCCGCCCTGATGAAGTGCGGAGTCGCCAGCACCGTGTCCAACCCGAAGTTCCCGAAGGTCGAGCAGGCGCTCAACACCGAGCTGGGCAAGGCGATGTACGGCGACCAGAGCGCCTCCCAGGCTTTGGACAAAGCTGCGAAGCAGGGTGAGAAGATCCTTTCCCGCTGACCGGCCACTTTCTCTCGGCCGTCCTGACCCGCTGACCCGGGCGCCTGACCTGGGTCAGCCCTGATCACCAGGGGAGGCACGCGATGGCCACCGTGACGACGCGTCGAGCGGTGACGCCGATGAACGCCTCTCGGCGCGGCGTCCGCTATACGTTGAGGCGGATGCGCCGGGAGTGGTCGGCGTACGTCTTCCTGGCGCCGGGGCTCATCATCTTCTCCGTCTTCACGGTCTTTGCCTTGATCTTTGCGTTCTACCTGACGTTCCACGAATGGAACATCATCCAGCCGACCAAGCCCTTCGTCGGCTTGCGCAACTACACCGACATGTTCCAGGACGAGCGATATAGGCGGTCGGTCATCAACACCGCCTACTACACCGGTGGTTCCGTCCCCATCACCATGGCCATCGGCCTGCTTATCGCTTTGCTGCTCAACCAGCCGATCCGCTTCCGCAGCATCTTCCGCACCATGTACTTCCTGCCGGTGGTGACGCCCTTGGTGGTTACTGCGATCTTGTGGAAGTGGTTGTACAACGGCGACTACGGCCTGTTCAACTACTACCTATTGAAGACGCACCTGATTCACAACCCGCTGCTGTGGCTTTCGGACAAGAATCTCGCGATGCCGGCGGTCATCCTGATGAGCATCTGGGGTGGGGTCGGCTTCTCGATGGTGATCTATCTGGCCGGTCTGCAAGCCATCCCCGAGGAGCTGTACGAGGCGGCAAAGCTCGACGGCGCCGGGGCCTACGCGCGATTCCGGCACATCACGCTGCCGTTGCTCTCCCCGACCACGCTGTTCCTGCTGGTTATGGGTGTCATCGGATCTTTCCAAATCTTCACGCAGATCTTCGTGATGACCAGCGGCGGGCCGGTTGAACGCACCACGACGATGGTCTACTACATCTATCAGTCGGCTTTCCAGTTCTATGACATGGGCTATGCGAGCACGCTGGCCTTCGGCCTGTTCGCGCTGCTGTTCCTGGTCACGCTCCTGCAGTTGCGGCTCTACCGGAAGGCGGGATCGTGACGGCGGTCCGTGATGAGGCGCAGCCGCTGGCTGTTCCTACGCCCCGCGTGCCACCGGGCGGCCGCCGGACTCGCCGCCGGCGTCGCACCTGGCGTGGCGTAGCCATCTACCTCATCCTCGTGCCCGGGGCGATTCTGTTCGTCGCGCCGTTCGCCTGGCTGCTGAGCGCCTCCTTCCAACCTATGAGCGACATCTTCTCCAATCCCCCGCAGTGGATCCCGCATCACCCCACCCTGGCCGGTTATCAGCAGTTCCTCAACGTCGGGCACCTCACGGCCGCTGAGCGCGGCGGTGGTACAGGGGACTGGCGATGGTTCGCCAGCAGTGCCTTCGTGGCGACCTCGGTGACGATCCTGCAAACCTTCTTCAACGCAATGGCGGCGTACGTCTTCGCCAAGCGGAAATTCCCTGGACGCAACGCCATCTTCATGGTCTTCCTGGCCACGATGATGGTCCCGGGGCAGGTGACGCTGATCCCGAATTATCTGGTGATCAAGCACATCCCCTTCTTCGGCGGCAACAACTTCCTGGGGCACGGTGGCACGGGCTGGCTCGACTCCTATTGGGGTCTGATCATGCCGGGAACGGTCAGCGCTTTTGGCATCTTCCTCCTCCGGCAGTACATGATGTCGATCCCCGACGAGCTGCTGGACGCGGCCCGGATCGACGGAGCGAACGAGTTCAAGGTCTTCTGGCGCGTCGTCCTTCCGTTGTGTGTGCCGGCCCTGGCGGCGACGGCCATCTTCACCTTCCAGGGCGCCTGGGAAGACTTCTTGTGGCCGCTCATCATTATCTCGAGCCAAAGCCACTACACGGCTCCGCTGGGTTTGGCGCTCTTCGTCGTCAAAAATCGGACGTCCTGGAATCTGCTGTTCGCCGGGTCGGTCATCGCGACCCTGCCGATGGTGGTCGTCTTCATGGTCTTCCAGCGCAGGTTCATCCAGGGCATCGCGCTGACTGGTCTCAAGGGTTGAGGACACCGCCCTCGGTTGAGTCGTGACGCATCTGCGGGTCGGAGTCGTCGGCGCGGGGCTCATCGCAGGCATCCACGTCGATGCCTACACCGCTACGCCGGGTGCCGAGGTCGTCGCGGTGGCCGATCAGGTCAGCGAGAAGGCGCACCAACTCGCGGCCCGAGTCGGCGCCACGCCGGTGCCCGACCTGGCGCGGATGCTCGACCTGGGACTCGACGCCGTCAGCATCTGCACGCCTCCGCGCAGCCATGCCGAGCTGACGGTCACGGCGCTCGAGGCGGGCCTGAGTGTCCTATGCGAAAAGCCGATAGCGCGCACGTTGGACGACGGCCGGCGCATGTTGGCCGCGGCCGGCGTTGCCCCCGGCCTTTTAATGATCGGACATGTGTCGCGCTTCGACCCGGACCACCGTAAGGCCAAGGACGTCATCGACGCCGGCCAGCTCGGCGAAGTCACAATGATGTCGCATTCAATGACCACATCGATGCCCGAGTGGAGTGAGGGTGACTGGCTCAGCGACCCGGAGCTTTCCGGTGGTCCGGTGGTGGACCTCGCCATTCACGCCTTTGACTTCCTTGCCTGGGTGGCCGGCAGCGTGCCCATCCGCGTTCACGCGGTCGGTCGGGACACCGCATCTGGCCCGACCACGTATGCGCTGGCTACAGTCCGCTATGCCAGTGGCGCCTTGTCCCTGGTCGAAACAAGCTGGGGTCATCCAGCGTCACGGGGCTTCAAACTGGCCGTCGAATTGATCGGCACCGGCGGTCGGCTCAGCTGGGACTACGACCAGATAAGCGGAGGTGCGCTCCACCGGCAACAGGTCCCCTCCACATGGTTCAGTCCGATCGGCGAGCGTGGCTATCGCGCCGAAATCGCCCGCTTCGTCGAGGCCGCCCGCGCGGGCGGCCCATCGCCGGTGCCGGCGTCCGAGGCGCTCACCTCGTTGCGTACCTCGCTGGCCACGCTGGAGTCGGTGCGCTCCGGCAAGGTCATCGACCTGACCACGTGGGGCATTCGGTGACCGGTCGGCTCGGCGTCGCCATCGTCGGCTGCGCGCACCGGCCGCACGCCTGGTCCTACGCCCGGGCGCTGGTGTCTTCACCGATGGTCCGGCTGATAGGGATCTTTGACGAGGACCCCGCTATAGGGGAGCCGCTGGCCGCCGAATTCGAGACGGATTACTTCGCCGACGCGTCAGCTCTGATCAGCGCAGCGGGCGTTCGTGGTGTGGTGGTCTGCAATGCCACTGTCGGGCACCGCGGCCTCGTCGAGCTGGCTGCTGCACACGGCCGCCATGTGCTCTGTGAGAAGCCGCTGGCGACGACGCTGGCCGACGGGCGAGCGATGATCTTGGCTTGCCGGCAGGGGGGCGTCCAGCTGCACAGCGCGTTTGTCACCCGCTTTCATCCACTAGTCGACTGGGCCCGGCAGGCGCTGCAGGCCGGCGAGCTCGGTGACCTGATCGCCGTGGTGGCCGGCAATCGTGGGCGTCCGCCGCTGCCGCCGCAATACCCGTCATGGATCACCACCCGGTCACATTCCGGCGGTGGTGCGTTGATCGACCATTCGGTTCACCTCACCGACGTCTTGCGTCACCTGAGCGGCGCCGAGGTGTCCTTGGTGAGCGCCGAGGTCGATTCCGCGCTGTGGGAGTGCGGCGTGGACGACATGGCGCTGATGTCGCTGAGGTTCGACAGCGGTCTGGTGGCCAGCCTCGACCCCAGCTGGTCGATGGCGGTCGGCAATCCGTTGGACTACGACTTCTATCTGCGTTGCCTGGGAACGTCGGGCTCGCTCGACGTCACTGATGTGGCGGAATCATTGCGGCTGGTCAGCAGTCAGGCCGGGCATGGGCTGCGCCTAGTGCCCTTCGGCATCGATGTCGACGCGCTGATGATCGGCAACTTCGTCGCCTCCATGAACGCCGGCGAGATTCTCCTGCCGGGGGCCGATGGCGAGGACGGCCTGCGCGCCTTGGAGGTGGCGCTGGCCGGGTACGCCTCGGCCGCCCAGCACGTCACCGTCCGGCTGCCCTGGCGGTCAGAGTCCTCGCGCTCCGGGTCGGACTGACCGGGGACCTGGCTCACATCCGCAGTGCCTGCGCCGGCCCCCACGGCAAGTTCCGAACGACCGCGAAGGCCAGGCAGAGCGCCAGGTAGGCCCGCTGCAACTGCCACCCACGGTCTCCGGGCGGGCGGTCCCCGCCTACACCGGCCACGCGAGCCAGCCGGAGGACAGCAGGGGCAACAGGAGCAGGCCGACGGATCGCCTGCTGTCCCGACCAGGAATGGGTCAGGTCAGGGTCGATGGGGAACAGCCCCGAAGTGATCGAGCGAAGCCAAACACTACGCGCAAGGCTCCCACCGTCTCAGCGGCTAGCCCGCCGACGCGCCCGGTGACGCTTCCAGCGGAATCTTTCAGGGGATAGCGCACGGCCGCGCTCGTTAGGGCCGATCGACGCGGCAGTGTAGTGCTGGTGGCCGGACCCCGAGAACTGATCCACTCATTGTGAGAGTTGTTCATCGGTGGGTGCAGGCCGCAGCGTAGACCGCTGGCGCACATCATTGAGACCGGGACCGGTTCCTACCGTCTCTCGCACATGCCCGGGCACAAGGAGCAGGCCACGCCGCCGAGCGGTAACGGCACCTACCTTCGGTGCCGGACGGCGACCTATGGCTTGGGCTGGTCGTGCATGAGGCGCAAGCCGATAGCCGCGATCAACGAATGGCTGTAAGCGACTTCGATGATGATCTAGTCGCGCTTGGGCCAGCTGAGGCCCTGGTCGGTCCACGTGACACCGTTGTTGCGGCAGAGGCAGAAGGGGTGACCGATGGGGTCGGTGTAGACGCGCCAGCCGTAGCCGTCGGCGCCGATGGAGTCCTGCTGCAGGGTCGCGCCGAGGGCCAGGACGCGGCTCTGCTCAGCCTCGATGTCCTCGACTTCGAAGTCGACGTGGAACTGCTTGGGGTGCTCGCTGTCGGGCCACTGCGGGGCGCGGTAGCCCTCCACCCGGATGAAGGCCAACTCGATCTCGCCGAACTGGATACCGGCCCAGTTCTCATCGCTGCCCTCCTTGACC
>JAABUL010003091.1_pt1 | contig 25546 bp, 23 predicted proteins | sample 5559151 | NCBI WGS metagenome assembly JAABUL01 (sample SAMN10711876, study PRJNA513368) | rock metagenome | isolation source: Antarctica rocks | place: Antarctica: Victoria Land, Pudding Butte sud | reverse complement strand
GGAGTAGTGAAGCTCGTCCTTTTTGACGAGGCGGTCGAACTTGGCTAGGACTTCGGTCTCGCATACCTTGAGCGCCATAGCGGTTGAGATAGTTCTTGCCTGTACCTTAAGTACTTGTGCCGCTAATCCATATGTGAATGGTGACTGGAGGGCAGCGAGTGAGACTACACTGATCCTTTAACTACAAAACCTCCCCGCCAACCCTACCACTCTCTTCCTCATCTATCCAAATGTGTTCCCTTCCCTGTTTCCTTACTTTCACGACTCTACTTTGCATCCGTCTTTCTTTCGCCAATGTTTACCAAGATGCCCATCAAGTCGTGATGCAATTGCCAGAGGATGGCAAGCCAAACTCAGAGTCCGCTGCCTCGAATGTACCCAAAGTTGCCATTATCGGCGCAGGCATCACGGGCGCATCCTCGGCCCATCACTTGCATCAACTTACCCGCCTACGTCGACCACTTGACATCACTGTCTTCGACAGCGAAGACCAAGTTGGCGGACGTATCCGAAGTGCACACATTCATAACGAACCAGGCTACGATGTAGAAAGTGGCGCAGCAGCCTTCACAGAGGACGACTGGTGTCTGAAAGAAGCTATGCGAGAAGTGGGCCTCAAGCCGGTCCCGCACTCGCGTTCGGACTACCACACCGGTGTTTGGAACGGCAATGATTTTCTTGTGAGGTATGACAACAGCGACAAGCCATTATCTGGTACGTGGTGGCCGTCGCCGAAATGGTGGTGGAGATATGGTTCGTCTCTCTCAAAAGTCCAAGAGATGATCAAGAGGAGCGCCGAAAGTTTTTCAAGCTTCGCCGTCTTCCATCCATTCTTGAAGTTGTCGGAAAAGCTTGGAAAATCGTTTTCGCGCCAAGAGGTCTCATTGTCTGCATCCTTCTTTGAGAATAACCGAGCCAGCGCCAAACTCATCGACGAAATCGTTCGAGCGGAAAGCCGCAATCGGCATGCCCGCGACTTACACCAAGTCAATGTACTGTCTTCAATACTTGCTCTTCGTTCAGTTCCTGATGTATCAATTTACCAGGGCAACCAACGGCTTCCTCACCGGATGTTGAAGATATCTGAGGCGTATATACGTCTCAATACCCGTGTCTCTCGCATTACCACCGGTGAGAAAAGGCGGTGGAAAGTTCACGCCTTAACCACCAACCTTGCCGAAACGGAACCCCCGACTTTCAAAGCCGATTTCGACATCATTATTCTCACTGCGCCCTTCGCTTTCAATGGTATCGACATAGATCCACCTCTTTCTACCCTAGCTTCGACAACCGAAGTACGACCGTATGTGGAAAGACATATTACCCTTTTCTCCACCCTCTACCGTCTTTCTCCCAATTACTTCAATCAATCGATCAACACCACCGTCCCAGAAAACATTTTCACGGCGCCAAGGCAACCCGTTTCAGAGGGTGGCAGCGAAATCTTCAGCATCACAATCGTCGACCGCGTCCCTTCCCCCGACTCCGGCGACTACGTTGACGAGCTCGAGTACGTCTACAAAATCGTCTCATCCAAACCCATCCCAGACGACGAAATCGCACGTCTTCTTGGGCATCACATGGAATCTCCTGATAAGGACAGCCAAATTTGTGAGCCGCTACAGAACCTCGGCGTCACATGGGTCCATCGCCAAGCTTGGCCACATGCATACCCTCAATTTAACTCTGGACACCCCATCCTTGATAATATCGAAATTGCGCCAGATTTGTATTACACGGCTGCTGCAGAGGAAGTGCTCAGCACGATGGAGATGGGCTGCCGGATGGGCTTGAATGTCGCGAAGCACTTGTATGATTCTAAGTGGTCGGGCGAGACTTATCCTTAGGCCAATGCGCATGGCGAGACGTCTAGAGACCTGCTGTGAGCCCTTTCCATGCCTGTCGCAATGATTGAACGACGCCTAAATAAGCCACGAAATAGATCTCAAGCCCTGATTATCTACCTACACCTCGATGTTTTCTTTTGTTGGACACCTTCCGCCCGCTCTGGGGGCCGCCGATGAGCACTCCAATTTCTGAGAACTGAGGCAAGGGAACGTTCTCACGAAGAGCATGATGACTAAGGCAAAACTCAGCCGTTGGGACACCTAAGTCTTGATATCATCACCTCTCAAATTGGGTGGTGCTAACTGAGTATCAATTTGAATTCGCACACCCCTCTTTGTGAACCAATTGCTCTTGTCTCTTGTCTTTCTTGAATTGATTTTCCTTGCTTCCTTGCATAAGGTTGTCGCAATCTCGATTGCGCGAAATCTGCACTTCACTAATTAGACATTCCAACTTCCTTTACAACATTTATACATATCCGGTACATAAAGATTTCTAGTTGGTGTCATAAGATAAGGGTAGGTTCTGGGCGCTCACCATGTTTGGACTCTTCGGAGGCAGCTACTCGAGTAATGACGTCTGTTCCAGATCAACCAGTCCGGCCAATCAGGAGCCGCTTATTATCCGCTCAACACATCATCAACTACTGTTGTGCATGAGAGAATATGAGACCACATATAATTCTAAGGGCTCGCATCCCCATACTCTATAAGACCCCACACTCTTTCCGATACTCTCATCCTTTACATCAACTCCAAAGAACAAGGAAACTGTCAAGTATGGACGCAGTCAAGCAAACTATTGCCCAGAACTTTGGCGGCAGTGCACATAAGGCCGTATCTGAGGATCAGCAGTTTGCACTTGAGCAGGTCCCCTCACTCGACGGGAAAGTCGCCGTGGTGACCGGCGGCTCTGAAGGAATTGGCTATGGTTGCACGCATACGTTACTGTCGAAGGGGATAGAGAAGATATTTATTCTCTCGGTTTCTAAAGAGGTCATTGATGGTGCCGTGAATGCTGTTCGCGAGGAGATGGGAGATGCAGCAGCCAAGAAAATGATATGGTTGCAATGCGACCTTTCGGACTGGAAGCACGTAAAACAAATTGCAGACAAAATCGCCAATAGTACAGATCGGATTGACATACTCATCAACAATGCTGCAAGGGGAATCATGACTTACCAATTGACTAATTACGGTATCGACCGCCATGTAAGCGTTAATATCCACTGAAGTCAACTCAGAGACGCTGACAAGTCACAGATGGCGCTTAACCACATGGGCCATGTCATTCTGACTAGCCACCTGATGCCTATCCTTAAGAAGACTGCATCTCAAGGAGATACTGTCAGGATTGTGAGCGTGGCATCTAACGCTCATCAGGGTACGCCTTCCGATACGAAGTTTGAGTCACTGGACGAGTTGAACAGGGACCTCGGGCCTAATGGACAATACGGTCGTTCGAAATTGGCTGAAATACTCTATATGCGGTACCTCGCAAGGCACCTCACCTCTTCTCATTCGAACATCTTGGCGAATGCGACGCACCCTGGTTTCGTTGACACTAAGATGTCAAAACAGGATATTCATGAACCATACCCACTGGGTGGTTATGCAATGTCTGTCGGAATGGCACCTTTCAAGAAGGACATCTGGATGGGTTGTGTGAGCACCATGTTTGCTGCCACTGCCACCACCAAGAGTGGACAGTACATTTGTCCTCCCGCAGTTCCCGAAAGTGGGAATGAGATGTCGCAGGACGACCAACTTGGAGAGCAGCTGATGAAGCTTACGAGGGATATCATCAAGGAGAAGACTTATGAGGACTCCGCTGCCAAGGGATGTCCATTCAAGGACTATTAGAGATCGTTGTGGCTATTGTTCTTTGGCATATTCATCAACGGACAAGAACATGAGTTTAATTCTCCCAGAGAGCGAGCATTACCTACGTTTGATCGATGACCGACATGTAATTGTGAATACCGTACTACAGGAGGGTCTAATTGCGGAAGAGTACTCGTAAAACCAAGTTCATGGGCTCTTTGGGTAATACTAGTTCCGACAAAAATACAACGTCGTCGGTGCTCTGAAATTTGCCCCACCGTGCCCACCAACGTAATCCGCCGCGTAACCGAATGCGCCGCAGTCAGGTCCGACGTTAGAATCAAGCAGCTACACACCAACGTACGTTCTTGCTCCTGAATCCCATAATAAGGCTCAGCCTATTCTGCAGATTAGGCATCCCTTCCGATATCCAGGCCTTGAAGCCCCTTCCGTTCCGCTACCTCTCTACCTTCATGTCTGCCCCGCACGGAGGTATCCCACCACCATCATAAGCCTGCCCCGCAAACACACAATTCCATACATTTCCGTGAACAGCCATGAACGTTATCAAGCTTCAGAGGTAAGTCAAGGCCTCGTTAAGCGATGACAGCATGCCAAATCTTGGTTCTGGCCGGTGGATTTGGCTAACAGTTGTGGTCTACCAGGAAGTACCCACAATTTCAACAACAAGACATATTCGCTCTACAAGATGCCTTCAGGAAGCTGGATGTTGATGACAAGGGCTACATCGATGAAGCCACGGTGATTAAGGCTACACAGACATCGGAGCGCCAACCATATGATGTTGTCAGACAAGCACTCAAAGGGGTGGAGCTGGATAGCTCAAGGCGGGTCGAACTAGATGACTATGTGGATGTGGGTCTTGTCGCAGGCGTTGGCATATGCGCCGATGGTTTTCCGTGAGGGAAGGGGCTAATAATGATCTTCCCCAGCTCATCTCGAAAGTTCGGGGGTCATCACAAGCTCCAACCCAGATGACGACTGGGCGAGCCCAAGGTATCAGCAGCGCTACTGGCAACGGCGCAGCATCTTCCCCGGGACACCAATCAAAGAGCAGCATATCTGGCAGGATACAAGTACAAGGCTCCTCGGCGAATGTCACGCACACAATCAACGAGGATGAGCGCACGGAGTTCACAAGGCATATCAATGCAGTGCTGGCTGGCGATCCAGATATTGGCAATCGCCTCCCCTTCCCAACTGACACTTTCGAGATGTTCGACGAGTGCAGAGACGGATTGGTGCTAGCGAAGCTCATCAATGACAGCGTACCGGATACCATTGACGAGCGCGTTCTGAATCGGGTTGGCAAGAAGATTAAGACACTGAATGCCTTCCATATGACCGAAAACAACAATATCGTAATCAATTCTGCCAAAGGTATTGGATGTTCTGTGGTCAACATTGGAAGCGGAGATATAAAAGAAGGTCGTGAGCATCTAATATTAGGCTTGATCTGGCAAATTATTCGGCGCGGGCTGTTAGGAAAGATCGATATTAAACTTCATCCAGAGCTTTACAGATTGTTGGAAGAAGATGAAACGCTCGAGCAGTTCTTGAGGCTACCACCAGAGCAGATCTTACTACGATGGTTCAATTACCATTTGAAGAACGCCAAGTGGGATAAGAGGTACTGTGTTCCTTCCAGAAACGTGGCATCAGTTCTGACGCGGGTGTAGAGTTTCCAATTTCTCCTCTGATGTTAAAGAAGGTGATAACTACACAGTACTCCTCAACCAGCTAGCCCCAGACGTTTGCAGCCGAGGGCCTTTACAGACGCGCGACCTTCACCAGAGAGCCGAGCAAGTCTTGCAAAATGCTGACAAGCTTGAATGTCGGAAATTCCTTTCACCTACCTCACTTGTGGCTGGTAACCCTAAGTTGAACCTTGCCTTTGTCGCCAATCTGTTCAATACTCACCCAGGCTTGGACCCAATTACCGAGGAAGAGAAGCTGCAAGTCGAAGATTTTGATGCCGAGGGCGAGAGAGAAGCTCGAGTATTCACACTATGGCTCAACTCATTGGACGTTAGACCGGCCGTGAACTCCCTATTCGACGACCTCCGCGATGGCACCATTCTCCTACAAGCATACGATAAAGTCATTCCAGGAAGCGTGAATTGGCGACACGTCAATAAACAACCTCCATCTGGCGGGGAGCTCATGCGTTTCAAAGCCGTAGAGAATACCAACTACGCTATTGAATTAGGCAAACAAATGCACTTCTCGCTTGTCGGCGTCCAAGGTGCAGACATTACTGATGGTCAACGTACATTGACCCTTGGTCTTGTATGGCAGCTGATGCGTCGGGATATCTCCGAAACCCTCTCTGCGCTAGCCCAACGACTCGGCAAGCGTGAGATTACGGATGCGGAAATGGTCAAATGGGCGAACGAGCAATCAAAGAAAGGTGGTCGAAACTCTAGCATTCGTAGTTTTAAGGACCAAGCTATTGGTAGTGGAGTGTTTTTGCTTGATGTATTGAACGGTATGAAGAGTTCGTATGTCGACTACGATCTTGTGACGAGTGGAAGAAGCGATGAAGAGGCATATGCGAATTCGAAACTTTCGATCTCGATAGCTAGGAAGATGGGAGCGACGATCTGGCTTGTACCGGAGGATATCTGCCAGGTCAGAAGTAGGCTGGTGGTTACTTTTATCGGTGAGCCTTTTCGAGGTAAACCCTCATCACATCACCGAGATATGCTGACACGTTCAAAAGGCTCCCTTATGGCGACGTATGAAAAGATGTAGTGCTCAGTGGGCTTGGGCTTTTGTACGGTTGAGCGTGGAAGTGTATTATTGTAGCAATCTGGTCATCATGGCTCCCCTCGGGGCTCCTTTTGCGTGTACGGAGTTGCAGAACCTCAAACGGACAGATCCTGTCAAGTTCCCACTTTCCCACGGAACGTAAGCTTTGGGGCGCCTGGGCTAGCAGCCCTGACACTACATCGAGGAAAACTCTTTAAAATGCACTGCTTTTGTTTGTGTAAGTTATTTTGCTGGGTTCTACTTTTGTTAAGAGTAGAAGTGTCTGAAGTGCTTGTATTTATTGTACTAGATCGGAAATAAATTACACAAGTGCCATCTTATTACGGCAGACCGTATCGTGCAAACTGAAATAACTCAGATCTCAGATGTCGAACGTCGAACGTCGAACGTCAGGCGAGCGAAGCTGTGAACCCACCTCATAGATGTTCATCGTAGTTAATCAATGTAAATTGTAGTATAATCTTTAGATCAATCTATACAGTTCCTACATGCTCACCACCCTACTCACCACCCTACTCACCACCCTACATGCTCACCACCCTACTCGCCACCCTACATGCTCACCACCCTACTCACCACCCTACTCACCACCATACATGCTCACCATCCTACTCACCACCCTACTCACCATCCTACATGCTCACCACCATACTCGCCATTCTACATGCTCACCATCCTGCTCACCATCCTACCTACTCGTCTACCTACATGTTCAGCTACCAACTCAGCTACCTACTTGTTCGTCTACTCACCAGCCTACTCGCTTCAAAACATGCTTTCAAACATGCTTCATGCAACGCGTTCGAATACAAATCATTCGCTTCATAGTCTACTCCATAGTATGCTTCATACATGCTTCATAGCACATGCTAATTAGCTCAATAGAAAGCATCCTTCATGACTCGATATCAAACTCCCTACCAAACTCCCTTCATGACTCTCTTCATGACTCTCTATCAAACTCTCTACATGCTTCAAATTACGCGTCGATCAGGCGCATAACACGCGTCAAACAGTGCGTCAAACAATGCTTTCTACATGGCTTTCTACCTACTTGTCACTCTACATACTCATCTAACAGAGTGTTTGATAGAGATTCATAAAGAGAGTCATGAAGAGTGTTTGATAGAAGTCATATTTGATGCTCGATAGAGATCAAATTTGATTCTCGAATTTGAAGCAATTTGAAGCTTGGTAGAAAGTCATGTAGATAGGTGATCATGTAGGTGAGCAGGTAGGTGAGCAGATAGGTGAGCAGGTAGATAAGCAGGTAGGTAAGCAGGTAGATGAGTAGGTAGAAAGTCATGTAGAAAGCATTGTTTGACGCACTGTTTGACGCGTGTTATGCGCCTGATCGACGCGTAATTTGAAGCATGTAGAGAGTTTGATAGAGAGTCATGAAGAGAGTCATGAAGGGAGTTTGATAGGGAGTTTGATATCGAGTCATGAAGGGTGATTTCTATTGAGCTAATTAGCATGTGCTATGAAGCATGTATGAAGCATACTATGAAGTAGACTATGAAGCGAATGATCTGTATTCGAACGCGTTGCATGAAGCATGTTTGAAAGCATGTTTTGAAGCGAGTAGGCTGGTGAGTAGGCGAACAAGTAGATAGCTGAGTTGGTAGCTGAACATGTAGATAGACGAGTAGATAGGATGGTGAGCAGGATGGTGAGCATGTAGGGTGGCGAGTAGGGTGGTGAGCATGTATGGTGGTGAGTAGGGTGGTGAGTAGGGTGGTGGGTAGGGTGGTGAGCATGTAGGAACTGTATAGATTGACCTAAAGATTATACTACAATTTACATTAACTAACTGCGATGAACATCAGGTTAACATCTTTGAGGTGGGTTCACAGCTTCGCCCGCCTGACGTTCGACGTTCGACATCTGAGATTCGAGTTATTTCAGTTTGCACGATATGGTCTGCCGTATCTTATCCCTTCCACTGCGGAGCCCGAACCAAGATCCCCTCGATCTCTCCAAGGTAAGTAAAGCAGAATAACAAGTGACAAGCTGCAATGTCTAAAGCTGATGCTAAAACTAGCACCACGGCAAAAGAAACTCAAGAATCCGGTTCAGTGCTATCAAAATCCGCGCAAGGAGCAACATTTCTCATCCTTCTCCAGGTCGGCTCCCGAGCCCTAACTTTCATCGTCAACCAAGTCCTCCTACGCTACCTTTCTCCTGAAATACTGGGCATATCCACGCAGTTGGAGCTCTATGCCATCTCCGTGCTCACCTTTGCCCGAGAAAGCCTTCGAGTGGCGCTTCAGCGGCAGCGGAGTGACAATGAACAGGAAGAAGCAACGAACGACGCGGCGGGAGGGGAGAAGATCCCTAGTTGGGTAGCGACGAGCTACGAACCGAGCCGGAGAGCTCAAGAGGTTGTGAATCTTTCGTACCTGGCGATTGGGCTTGGACTGCCCCTAGCATACATACTTGGGAGGTTATATATCAGGAATGCGGATGTCGCAGTCCTGCGTACCCCGTATATATACAACTCTCTCAATATATGTGCCTTCGCCGCCTTCCTCGAGCTCCTCAGCGAACCTTGTTTCGTGATCGCCCAGCAGCAGATGCTGTACGGCACCCGCGCTTTGGCCGAAACTTTTGCGACGTTCACACGCTGCATCATAACCTGCAGCACCGCCATCTGGGCCAGCCGGACCAGCCACAACCTCGGCGTCCTCCCCTTCGCCGTTGGTCAATTAAGCTATGCCATCGTTCTTAACGTGGTCTACCTCCTCAAAGTCACCCCCATATCCCACAGAAACAGCTTTTCGCTCTTCCTGCGCACCTTGAACGACCGCACCAATAACCCCAACCTCCTCCTCTCCCGCTTCTCGATTCCCCTGCTCACCCTTGCTCTAAACCTCTACGCCCAATCGGGATTCAAACATCTCCTCACGACCGGCGACTCCCTCCTCATCGCCGCCCTCACTTCCCTCCAGTCCCAAGGAGCCTACGCCCTTGCGTCCAATTACGGCGGTCTTATAGCCCGCATCCTCTTCCAACCAATCGAGGAATCCTCCCGCTCGCTCTTCGCTCGGCTCTTGTCCCCGTCTTCTCCTCCTTCCACCAATCCAACACCCACCAAAATACAAAATGACAATGAGTCAACCGACCCCTCCCTTACCCAAGCAACCTCCTACCTCCACGTCCTCCTTCACCTCTACACACTCCTCTCCCTCCTTGCCCTCTCCCTCGGCCCCACCCTTGCCCCCCTCGCCCTCCGCACCATCGCCGGCCCCCGCTGGTCCCACACCGAAGCCCCCCTCGTCCTATCTACATACTGTTACTACATCCCTCTCCTAGCCATCAACGGCATCCTCGAGGCCTTCGTATCTGCGACCGCGACGCCGAAGCAGCTGAGGGAGCAGAGCGCGTGGATGGTGGGGTTTAGCGCTTGTTTCGCCCTAACCGGCTTTTTAGCGTTACGTGTGGGCGAAATGGGTGCCAGGGGCTTGGTGGTCGCGAATGCCGTCAACATGGCGATGCGCATCTGGTGGAGCTGGTCCTTCGTCACTATGTACATGCGCAACCGGGGCATCGAAATTTCTGTCGGCGAGGTTACACCAAGCCCGGCATTATGTCTAGCCAGCGCAGCGGCGGCGTGGGGTTTGAGTAATCTGGAGAAGGGCTTTGATGGCAGTGTGGTGGATTTGGTGAAGTGGGCGGGTGTTGCGGGGGGGTTGGGGGTGGTGATGGGGGGGCTGGAGAGGAGGTTTTTGGGGGAGGGTTGGAGGATGGTGAGGCCTATGGCAGGGAAGGGTAGGGAGAAGAAAGAAATGTAGATTGGCCATTCTGTTTTGTAGGTCCTAGAAACGGTACTTGGTTGGTAACCGTATTTTATGCTATGTATCACTTGATAGACACTTGCTTTGGCTGTAATCGAAATTCTAGTAAGATCCCACGGTTAATTTCGATATTATGGGCAGCATGATTAATCTACAAAGTCCACGGGAGGACATGGCATTAAAAATATCGCCACGCCTCACACGCACACTTACCCATGCTTCCCTCCCTACCAGCAGACCTCATGAACTCGAACCCTCGCTCCCAGCCGTCTGCTTTCAAGCACACGCCAATCGCCAAGGCACGCATACCTCTACAACCGTCCCGGCCCTCAATAAAGCCGTACACCAACCCTCTCACCGCTTTATAACCCTCTGCCTCGAAAGCAACTGAGACATCATAAAATGGCTCACATCCTCATCAGCCCAATACGAGAGATGGCTCGCGATGCTGGCGATGAGGGAGATGTCGAAAACGCCCCTGTAACACGTTACATCAACTCATCATCCAAAAAGGGTAATTCGTTTGTTATGATGTTGTTTGGGGGAAATGGGGGTTATGTATAGGGCTTACTCTTGTATTTTGAAATCTACCCTGCCGTTACTATTCAATGCTCTTACTTTTGCCTCCTCCCTCCTCAACCGTGTCGCCATCTCGCTGGATTCTTTCCACTCAGGGCTCTCGCCTAGGTCTCTGCCTTCGTCGCTGCGGAGGCTCTTCCTACGTTTTTGAAAGCCGGCGTAGAGGGTTTCGATCTCCGTGTCGATCAGGGTTGAAGGGTGTTCTTCTCCGCTGCGGTCTCCACCGCTGCTGCTGCTGCTGCCGCTGGCCTCGGAGCCCGAGATGACGCCGCTTGCTGTGATATTAGTTCCCGCCCCAGCTGCTCGGATGGGTTGGATTTGAGGGCCTGTAAGGGGCTGCGACGAGGAGATCTGACTTTCGCCTGTGAGGCCTAGGCTGCGGTTTAGCAGGCTGCTGGCGACGCCGGATGTGATGTTCGACCAGAAACCCGAGACGCTCTGGCCGACGCGTGCGCCGATGCCGGTGAAGCCTTGGCCGGGGCCGAAGATGCCTTTTTTGGTGTAGGGTAAAGCTTGTGGCTTTAGTGATGCCATGGCAGGGGTGATAAGAGGTTCAATACGGTAGGCGATTGGGTCGGCGGGGTGGAAGATGTTGTAGAGCTGCTGGCATTTGGGAGAGGAGACGGTGATGGAGAGGATCTCGGTGTCTTTTTCTGCAGCCGCGGCCTCTGCTTGTGTGGAAGGGGCGCCGAGGAAGGGGTCGTCCATAGAATCCGAATAAAAGGGGCTTCCGGTTGGTGGAGCATGTACTGAGCGACGGCCAGCGATTCTGCGTCCTTTAAGCATTTGGTAGAGACCCAAAGGGGACCCTAGGCAAAAGAAATCTTCGACATCGAAGTTAAGACCTAGGGTTTGCTTTTCATCTATTGCGGGACTTGTAGCGGTGCGCTGTGAACGCGATCGGTAACGGCCGTGGGCGACGGGTCTGTCGGCTTCTTTCTGACGACAAAGTATATCGAAAAGAATTGCCGAACCTAGAGAGTGACCGATAAGGCTTACTTTTCCGTTGAAATGCGGATTGCGCTGGATGAAAAGCTCAAAAATGCGATTGCACTCACGCTGGACGATACCGGCGATGTGTTCTCGATAGGCACTCTGGTAGAGTAAGATATCCAGGGCAAGATCTGTGATAAGGTTGCGAATGGCTGGAACGCCTTCTACTGTGATATCGTTCAAGCTCGGGTACTCTTCTTCATCATCAAATGTATCCGCATCAGTCAGGTCCTGCTCTTTGCGGTTCTGTTTGAAGCTTTGCTTTGGGAAGTCTAATAAATGGCGCCAGACGACAGGCAAGACCTGCACTCGACAGTTTTTAGGCAGCTTCTCAACTTCAGAATTCAGAGCCTGTAGATCAGGGGACGTCTCGTAGACGCTTTTGAGCGTCTTACGTAGAACATTGACGTCATGGATAAAATTAACACTCTCCATACGCAGACCGAGTCGTTGGCCGATGCCATGGGTCACGAGTATGAGATGCTCAATCTCGCGGGCTTGGTCGTCGCCATCTGCTTCTCGATAGTCCTCCTGGATCTCATCTTGATCACGCTTGCGCACTTCTTCTTCTTGTCTGATTGGGTCCTCAGGCTCAGCTGAAGAGACTAAATTAGACATTTGCCGCTCCAGTCTTGCTAGTTTTGACTCAGATTGAGCATCGTCATCTTTCTTTCGTCGAGTCTCCGAGTCTTGAGTCTGTTGCATATCAACAGTATGTCCACTATCCTTCCTGGAAGGGGTAGACATTTTCTTGGAATCAGCGAGTGAGACAGCAGCTCCCACATCCCCAATTTTAACGGCCTCATCAGCTTCTAGTTTGTTGTCTTTTGATTTAATTGTTTCGGTATAGCCGCGAACGACCTTGGTACCTCCAAGGTGACCGCCACCAGCAAAGCGCTGATAGACTGTGCTACTCATCCGAGACAGAAGGTCGTCAGTAAGGAGCCATGCTACAGTCGCATCTTGATATGTCACAACAGAGCTCATGTAGGAACCAAATAGCCGTTGGGTCTGCAGTTGAAATTTTGTCGGGATTGTAGAGGAATTCTCTATCTCTTCATTAGATCTACCTCGTAGATCGTCCGCAGAAATTTTCTTAGGGAGTTTCGAGTCAGCTGTACCGCCGAATTTACTGATGCCTGACTCAGGATTCATTGACACTGGTCTTGCTCGTGCCTGTGGTGCAGCTTGCTGAAGCGAGGTCGACCTATACCGCCATGGTTTGACTTTGAGATACCCTTCCTCCAATTGAATGGCGAGATTCTCATCGCATGGCTTTAAGGTCGATCCATCTTGATAAAACCAACTCCCTCGACGGACAGTATAGATAGGGCCAAGCCAATACGTTGGAGCGAGCTCTCTTTCTTCGATATCTACATCGAACAAGTAGTCCTCATTAACTGGAACTTTGACCAGGCCACCTTTTTCTATATTTGTAGAGTCATTAATGCTCGTATTCCGCTTTGCGCCAATATCTGAAGCAATTCCGGAGCGTCTGAGACTGGCGTCTCCAAGGTCACCTCCTACTGGCTCTTCGCGGACTGCAGCATCTTCGTGTTCGGCAAGCTTTCGAAACGCTGATTCAATTGAGCGGGAGTCCTGAGCAGAGAATGCTGCGTATTTCTTGGGGGCTGGTAGGGGCTTCGCATCTATTGGAGGTTGATCAAGGGGAAGAGGTTTCCTCTTGGGGACCTGCCGTGGAAACTCAGTAAACAGCCAAACAATCCGAGACTTGAGTTGGATTGAGGTGCCAAGTACGACGTACATCTACTGCGTAAAACCATCGCACATTCGACTTCGGGCAATCTTCGGGGTAGTCTCGAAGACTTAGACGATGGCGGTGGCTAATTGTGTGATCAATACTTTGCTGCTTGACAGGCACTTGTGGACCGTGGCTGTCGTCTCCTTTGTTGCCCTGGCTAGGTTTCGGCGTGTTGCTTCGAGAGGTCCATGGAGAGATTGAATCTAGGAATCCGGGGGCAGCAGCCATCCTGTTCCGGTAGGACCGGAGAAGATTGAAGCGTGCCAACTTGAGAAATTTGTTGACATCCGTTGTGTTGACAATGATGGAAGCTCCATGGCCTCCCAAACTCACATCTGCCTTGATATCTTGTTTCGGAGGATGCTCCGACCCCGGTTACAGTAGTGCAACCTAAAAGTATCTACATAGGCGCAGCCTTACCTTACTCGTATCCTCACTACTTAATCTTGTTTATCTAAGGCGACCTTACCTTCCCTACTATCAACAATACTTTCCTCACCTACGGTCTGATCACGAAGGTGCAGCTATGGAAAATGAAAGTTCTTCCGAGCTACAGCTTGTACGAAGCTTCTGGGCCAGAACGAAGTCGAAGAGTCCGATTTACAACTTTCTCCTAAATGACATAGAGATACTCTCTGCTACCAGCGGCACTATGAGAGCACGTCTCCGTGTCCTCCCAGTGCATCTCAATTCGAAGGGAACCTTACATGGCACGGTGTCAGCATGTCTGACTGACTGGGCTGGTGGTATGGCAATTGCTACTGTGGGTCTTGAGAAGACAGGTGTATCGACTGACATACACACTACCTATGTCTCTACTGCGAAAGAGGGCGATTTAATTGAGATTGAAGCTCGTGCAAGCAAAGTAGGAGCAAGCTTGGCTTTCACGACGATTGAGATTCGACATGTCGGAGAAGGCGGTGCTATAATTTGCACTGGAACTCACACCAAATATGTCAGGTAACGGCCTATCCACTACCGGAGATTATTCGGGCCCCTCAGACGATTAGGGTACTTCGTATAGCCTCACGCAGTCTTCTTTGCGTCTCACGCACCATCTCCATGGCGTCAGACTTCACTCGGATTGCGGATATTGCTTGCCATCCTCTGCTTTACATGTCTTTCCAAGCTTCAGGGCGATGAAGTCTAGGCAATTCGGATGAGCGCAAATATAACTTGAAGAATTCGGATTGTAACTCTAGGTCGTGCATGCAGCAATCTAAGGCACTTTCTACCATCAGAAGCTATTGGACTATCATAAACCCTCCTCCATGCTAGGGCCATTCGTTGTACAGGAGGTGAAAGCAGTGCCATACTATGAGTGCGCCCCAACTCTCAATCTGCCGGACACTAGCCAGGTGTTCCATACTCCTCCATATTCTCTGGCCCGCTGCTCAGCTGTCATACCTTCTGCGTCTTTCAAAGAACGTATATCCAGTTTCCCTGTCTGATCTTCTCTCGCAATCCCTAAACTCTTTGTAACCCGGAGGACCTCCAATGGGAATTGATCTATTTCAAAATTCGAGGCGAGCATTACTAAGAGCCATGCAACCTCTTCTCTACCATTCAACACTGCAGTATGTAGGCCTGAGTTCATTGACCCCATTAGATCTTGGTACCTCAAGACATCTGTTTTCGGCTCCACATTGTCGCTGTTTTCTTCGACCTCATCTTGGTCGTTGTCAAGAAGGTCGACTATGGCTTCAATGTCACCTTCCGCACAAAATTCTAGGAAGGCTCTGCATCGGCGCTCCTCCGGATAAGCCTTAAGGTAGCTCTCCTCTGTAAGCAAGGGTAGTATGTCAAGGCCTGTTTGTAGACCCCCTTCGTTGTTCAAATTGCACAGAATTTGTTGTTCCCCAGAGGCTCCAGTAGCCGAGATGTTCCGTCCACAGCTGGGGCATTCAGTCATAGAATAGGCGTCTAAAAGGCATTGCCTAGATTGTCCCAGGCCACTTAGTGCCATTACATAATCCTACAGTCGTCGTTGGAAGACGAACCAATGGAAATGGCATCCACATTGAATCTCAACAGAATCAGGGATTGTGCAGATATTTTCAGGACTTGATGAGCCAACATCTTGACGGACATCAACTTCTTCGTTCGGCTCGAATATTAGAATCAAAGGCTCTTGGCAGGCCACACAGCTCATCTTGGCGCTTCTGCTAAGTACTTCCACTTCGCAACACGATCTAGTCCAAGTAAAATCTGCCGGAGCAAGTGGACGTTGCTAACAGTCACTCGCTACAGGTTATCTCCGATGAGAATGGAAATAAGAAATTCGGCGCTAGACATCTGCCGTTGACGCTAGAGTAGCTCCGTACACGGTACACGTCGCAGCTCGCAAACGCGGAGGAGCTCACCAATCTCAGTCCATGTATCATGCGCCCCAACATTTCGCCAGCGAAGGCGTGAGCACCACAGTACGAAAAGATGGTTCTGAGACAGCATGGCGTACAACAACTCCAACAGCCTTCCCAAATCCAATGCACAGGAGGAGGAAAATCACAACCGTTTAGAGCCCACACCGAAAGCTAATTCGACATCTTTGGAGCAAAATGAGGTTCAGAATAAACCTGTAGGGCTTACCAAGGCCCAGGAGCTCATTAATGGTGTCCTGCGATTTCTCTCTACTGCCAGCAGTGAAACACTAGGAGCTTGTGCTGTCGGCTTGGCCTCGATCACATACTTCGTGCTTGGTAGAGTCGGACTCCTCATCATAGGCATCGTTGGTGGCGTACTATTGCATGCTACATGGGAAGAGAATGTCCAAAATCAGGCAAGCCATGGGACCGAGGCTTCAGAAGCTAGGAGGAGAAAAGAAGCCAGCTTGAACGTTGTCGAACGAGTGTTAAATTGGCGGGGAAAGCAGCATGGGAACAGCACTCAGGATAGAAGCGACGTTCGCGATGTAGAATACAAGATTTCAGCTCATAAGGAGTTGGACTTCTCGGGCTTTCAACCTTTTACCGCAGCTGCTTTGGGAGATCTTACAGACGCTGTTATCCGCGACTATGTAAAGTATGGTAGCGACGAGTCAATATCTTGGCAATATGCTGATCCATGAAGGTGGTGGTACGCACCTATATTGCCCAAGGAAGCGTCGTTTCCTTTCGCTTGTCGACAAACTCTAATAGGGTTCCTTCTCTCCGTATCCTCACACTTATACCGAAAGCGACCTGCAGACACGTTTCTAGACTTCCTCACGAACTCTTCTGCCATTGTCATAGTCTTTTTCGACGAGCTTTCCGGCGCCCTGATGAACTCCGGATCATCCAACCTCAACCCCGCGGATGCTTTGTCTCAGTATCTTGAAGCATATCCGGAAAGTAGCCTTGCGAACGTTGTTGATGTCAGGCAGCAGGAGAAGAAGCTGAAGGCTGTGGCAGAAGACATTCTGCAGACATTTTTGGACTCGAAGGCATATAATTGCGAGCCAGTAAGGGCGTTTCTCCGAGAGATACTTGCTGGACTGGTTCTCGAAATGACTGTGCAAAGCTGTTCAAAGCCTGAATGGATCAACGGTTGGATAGTCTACTTACTTGAGGAGGCTGATACGGAACTGATGGATGCCATCGACGCGGGAGTGGGTGGAGCTACAGCCAATGGAGCAGCGAAGATCCCAATCCAAACTAGACCTAACGAACGATCTATAGAACCTCCCAATTCTCTAAATGGCAACATAAGCGAGTCGCAGACTAGACTTGAGCACCAACGAACCCTTAGCAGAGCTGAAGGGGCTATGCAAGAAGCTATGCAAGAAGCGAGGCATTTGAGCGAATTGATGGCTGTAGAAGACGCACAGAGAAGAGATCTTCATACTGATAGCTTATCGTCTGGTACGACGACGGCAGGAAGAGGAACACCGACATCTTCTCAAAGCGACCTTGTAGTAAATGGAAATAATTCGCCAACAAGGTTAAGTGCGGAGAGTCAAGTAGCACCCACACCGTTCGATTTGATTCCTTCAGACAGTGCTCCCAGCTTTACGAGCTTCGATCAGATCATACCTCCACATCAACCCACGGCGCTTCAAACAGATACTTTCATTTCACGATCTTCGAATCCTTCTTCTCTGACACTTCACAATGCCGTTATTTCCATCTTTGACGATTCCACAACCGGCGACAAGGGTACAATACGATCGAAGCCCGCCATGGACTACTTACTGCAGATAGAGCCTGCAACATCTCAGTATCCAGGCTGGATGATAGCTCGGAAATACGACGATTTCGAGACGCTTCATGAAGTGTTGCGCAGGATATCTGTTGTCTCGGGCGTGGCTGCCTTTACGGAGCGGCATGCGGCCATACCAGGCTGGAAAAACCGGACAAAAGCGGCCTTGCGCATTGAACTAGAGCGTTACCTTCGTGATGCGTTATCGTTCGAACGGCTTGCGGAAAGCGAGGGCATGAAACGATTCTTGGAAAAGGATCAAGCATTGGGTAAATCATCTCCCAGCGTAAATAAAAGCGGCTTTGGATTTCCCAGCCCAGCCGCGTTTGAGACTATGGGTAAGGGCATGCTTGACGTACTTGTCAGTGCACCCAAGGGAGTTGCTGGGGGCGGTAAAGCTATAGTTGGTGGTGTCACCGGAGTTCTGGGTAATGTGGGATCTCTGGGACAGAGAAAACAAGCTCCCGTCAGTCCAGCTAAACCAGCTCAGCGGTCAACCACACAACTTTCCAGAATAGACAGCAGCAAGCTGGCAGCGACAAGCCCTGGGCGAATTCGGGAATCTACGGACAGCTTGCGTAGCCCGCCCAATGCCATTGCAGAATCATTGAAAGCACCCCCTTTACCGAGCCGACCTAACCAGATCCCTGCTGAGCATTATGGTACGTCAGTCAGGACAGCTTCACCCAACCTGGAGACTATGCAACGGGCTTCCGTCGACGAGCCGAGACCCAATGGCGTCGACCACACAGTCGTACCAACCATGCTCAACGCAGAACATGAGCTTCATCTACCCCCCCCACCAAGCGAGATATCCGATGATTACAATGCTCTTCCAGATTCACCCAGGCCTTCCAACTCTGTAGATGACCACGCAGCCCTGAGTTCCTCTACAAGTAGTGGTCCCACAACCATGCCGTCCCCGGAGCGCAAGAGCATCTCCTCATCCCTAAGGTCTTCAGAAATGCCCTCGGCGACACCTCTTCCACTAAAGCGGGAGGCACCACCGCCAATGTCAGAAAAAGAAACGCAAGTGGCCGTCGAGCTTTTCTTCGCCGTCATCAACGAGCTCTATAATCTATCATCCGCGTGGAACATTAGACGAACACTCCTCAATGCGGCAAAGGGTTTCCTTCTCCGTCCTGGGAATCCCAACCTTGAAGCCATCCGCGTCCTCCTACAAAAGACCATCATTGAGGACAACGCTTCAGATGCTGGCTTAGCTTATCATCTGACCAAGCTACGAGAAAACAGCCTTCCAACAGAGGAAGAACTCAAAGCTTGGCCGCCTCCTCCGACTGAAGAGGAGAAGGCTAAATTAAGACTGAAAGCACGGAAGCTGCTGGTAGAGCGAGGCATGCCTCAGGCTCTCACCAGTGTGATGGGTGCGGCAGCCAGCGGAGAGGCACTGGGACGCGTCTTTGATTGTTTACAGGTTGAGCAGGTTGCAAGAGGGCTGATATTTGCATTCATGTTACAAGGCATTAGGGCTGTTACGCAATAAATGACGGGAATTTTGGGCCCCGGACTCGGGATGGCTCCTTTCGGAGTTCACTTACACCGGGGGAATCATGCTGTTATCAGACGTTTAACGCATTGGCGCAGGGGCGGTGTTCTAAGGAATGGTAGACCTGCCCGATAATACGAAAAGGAGTACACATGGACTGTAGATTATGTATAGAAAGTATCATTGCTCTATCAGCTACTACGAGATAAGTACTTCAAGCATGATATAACAGTCTTTCCCTAAATAATATGAATTGATTTTCATGACTGGGTAGGTATTTCGACATGAGGTGTATTGATTATATCCTGAAACACCGCAGCAAGGACTGAAGTCTGAAACCCTAAACGGAAAATAGAGTTACCCCACGTGACTTGACACAATCTGCCTTACGGGTATCAATCATACTTTAGCGATCGAACTAACTTCACCTCAACGACATCGCAGCAAAGCTGACGGGCATTGAACCATCCACAATCCATCTATCTATCAACCGTCATACACAAGGCATGGCGATAAAGTCCGACTTCGTATACTGCACGACTTGAAAATACTCGTATGAGAAATGAAGAAATGAAGATTACCTGGTCACTAGTCCGCTTTTACGCCAGCCGCTCCGACGACCTGGGCTACCAGCCGCCCCCAACTCCATACCTTACTGCAGTCTGCGGGATAATTCTCCTACTCGTAACATTCCCGAACCCTCTTTCCGAGTGACAGAGGGACGCCCTTCGATCCGCCCTACGCGGAGATTTCACAACCCTGATAGTTGCTCCGATGTTTCGTACCTGAGATCTTCTGGACCCTCGAACGGGATGGCATTTATCGTCCACCAGTCGTTCATTTCTCTACCTTATCTAGCTATATTATTAGTTGCTTTAGTGATGTTACGGATCTCATGCTTTCGATAGTCTTCAAGTCTTGCTGCTTAATCTCTCGTCGGGCATCAGCATTGGGTAAATTCACTCTAACGTTGCAATAAGTTGTAAAAGCACTTGATTCTACCCGGCAACTGTTAAGGATCTTATCGTCTTCTAATGGCTTTTTCTATTATTTGCTGTTCTCGGAGGTGGTTCAAGAGTAGAAACAAACACAGAAATCCGAGCAATCATGAGAAAGCTCTTTTCGCATCAATCCCCGTCTTGCATGGAGTCCGCATCCTCGGGCCATATATATCAGCTAGGGATCTTTCAGGTCTTAGTCTGAACCCGCGTGGCAGTAACATCTCATTAACATTGATCCATTCACAATTAGAACCCAAGATGCAAAGGGTTGTTAGGTGGAGCATCCCGTTGCTCGCGCTTCATCTTACCACAACTTTCCTACTTACTCCTAGCTACGCTCTGCTGCTGAGTGCTGACCCTGCCTCTAGACAAGCCCTTGGGTGGCACAAGCACGTGCACGCACGACATTACATATTTCCTTCGGTGCCAAGGTTTCAGAAAGATGGTCAGACAAAGCGAAGATCTAAGACTATGTCACCAACGGCACAATATAATTGCAGTGCAATCAATTAGCCGCCTTCTTTCTTAGTATATCGTCTTTGAATATAGCATCAATGTCTGACCTGACAAAGCTTTATATCCTATAAAGCATATCCTTCCTATGGAGTAACTCAAGTGCAAGATTGCTGACAAGCTCTACCGCTAGCCCTATATCTCTGCCACCATGTTTTTTACAGCTTTATCTACTTTGGGCTTTGCCCTACTCGCGCAATGTCAAACATTCCAAAGTCCAATCCGGAGTCCAGGAGCGGACCCGCACATGGTTACAACTGGAGGATACTACTACCTGACTAACACTGAAGGCTCACACATATCTGTAACCCGGTCAAAAACAGTCGGTGGTCTATTGGGTGGCGAAACGAAAACCGTCTGGACAGACACAGATCCTAATCGCAATGCAAACTTCTGGGCTCCAGAAATGCACCACATTGATGGAATGTTGGTGATCTTCTCACTCCGTCCAAATAAACTCTCCTGACCCTTCCACCAACTGGCACATCTTCTACACCGCGGGTAATGGCGTCATTGAATCCGGCCAACGTTCCTTTGTCCTCCAAGGCTGCCCTTCTAATCCTTACGACTGCTCCTACACTTTCCTCGCTGAGTTAACGCCAGCCCCGGGCGGCCAAGGTGGCGCAGACGGCAAGGACCCTTGGTCCATCGACGGCACATACCTAACCATCGGCGCTGGTCGCTACCACGTCTGCTCCGCCATTGACAAAAGCGGCGTCCAGAGCATCAACATCGCCGCCCTTGACACCAATGCCTGGACTATCGGCCCCTGGTCCGTCATCTCCAAGCCCACCGAGCAATGGGAAATGGCCAATGCCGTCCCAGGACAACCAGCCGCTGTGAACGAAGGCCCCAACCCTCTCTACCACGACGGTCGTACCTGGCTCTCTTTCTCCGCCTCCTGGTGCGGTACCGCGACGTATGCGCTCGGCCTGCTTGCCTATGATGGCAGTGGCGATCCCTTACAAGCGTCCAGCTGGACGAAATCAGGGCCAGCCTTTTCGGCAGCGAATAGCAATTACGGGACGGGACATAATTGCTTCTTCTCGAGTCCGGATGGAACCGAGGTTTGGAACGCTTACCACGCGACCACCAATGCTGCTGGGAGCTGTGGTGGAGATAGGTACACCATGGCGCAAATTGTCAACTTTGACGGCAGAGGAAACCCGGATTTGGGTATTCCCATAGAAGGAGGACAGGACTTTAGGGTACCCTCGGGAGATGGAGCGTAGGTCGGGGATATGGATCGCTGAACGATATACCCATGTACTCGTGCTTACGAGCTGGACTTTGTACTTGGCGAATGAAAGACACGCAACCCTTCAACCAATGTAACAGTCCTTATGCAATTGTTTCTCTGCCCTGACAATTCAGAATGATGCGGAAGAGCTGAGCTCTAACCCGATTGTTAATTGATTACAATAAGGACAGTGATTAGAGAGGTCAAAGATCTAGACAAAACGGGCAAATCCAACAGCCTCTATCCGCACAAACCAAACGAGCCGGCCCGTCTTCTCTTGCATCACTTCTATTCTCAACAAATATCCCCATCACGCCCACTTGCTCTGTACAGTTTCTGCAGAGAATCACCTCACTCAATCGCCACCATTTCCACTCTTCGTTTCCACTATCAATCTCTCATCATCATAAACTATCCAACCCAACCCAAAACGGCTCCCGCCACCTGCGCAATGTACCGTAAGGCACTGTAGCAGATAACGACTGCAAAGCCGGAAATGACGACACCGTAATGGCGGGGCCGCAACTTGCAGATGGTCGAATCTACGTACTGTAGACCAACGACGCCGTTGTGCATTTGGTTGGCAAGACCTGCCGTCAAGAATCAAATGTGCCAAGAACGGCATTCGTTGTATTGGTCACCCGATCAAATCAACAGCCAAGAATATCGAGACCAAAAGCACACACGTTGCGGGGGAGGGATGACGCGTTGAATCTTCGTGGCCGTTTTGTCACTCTTCCTTGCGTTGGATTCCGGAACTTCGACTTTGGCAGTGTGATCAATTGCCAGAAGCAGATTGCTGCATGATACGACAAAATCTCCTTTGGAATGCGGAGAATAACTCAACGACCCCGCTCAGAGAAACTCAAAGTATTGACGTGTATTTGCGTCAACCAAAGGTGCTTTACTTCGTGGTAGGATAACTCGCATGCCTTCGCCGAATTGGATCCAATATCCAGCGTTGGGCCCGAATTCGCACCTGATAAATCACGTCACAAGGTTATACAAACTCTGAGGTTGAGAGAAGGAGTGGTATGTCCTCGGAGCTTCACACTAGCAATTACAGTGGGTCGGTCAATCTTTGCAGGAGATTTCACGGCGTTGCTGTGAAACCTAAGCTGCACAGGTTGTCACGGCGAGAAGAGGGGCCTGTAAGTTGAAATGGCCTACGGCAGATCAAATGAGGAGCCTCCAACAATCAGATTGCGTTTATAGCATCCGCATGAAGGGTGTAAAGGATACAGGTTCAGAATCGGAAGCATGTGGGGTTACTCGATATACTAAGCTGCAATGCCTCTTGACGAAGCAACGAAAACGAAAGAAGTGAAGCTCCGGATCGGAAGCCCGCATGATATTTCCTTCTCCACGCTTGTCGAAGGATGCACGATTGCGAAAACTGTGTCCATTGGATCGATATCAAGGTCCGCGGTGATCTCTTCGTATGCGATGGGATTTCTATATAAGCAGCTCCCCCTCTCACTACTTTTGTCCAGACATTCTCTTGCTGGACTCATACTCATCGAAAATGGCTCTCGCATATCCAGAGGGAGAATGTTTCTTCAAACGAAATGTCCTAAATACCTCGCAAGCCGATGGCTACCATGCAGGCAAGATCGAAGACTTTTACAGTAACATTATGGTCGAATATGTGTGGAACCAGGAAGCATACCACGGTAGTGTAGTGGCTAAGTCTCCCAAAGGAAGAGCACACCCATGATCAGGATACAAGATTGTGAGAGGTGATTGGTGGAGCACGGACTACGGCTGTTGGGAGCAGCTTCCATTCTCGTATGAACCTACTCCCGATAACATCAAGAGGCGGTTTCAGCATAATCTTTGTACGAGCAGAAATAAAATCAAGGCCAGAGAGCAGGGAGCTTCCGCCGAGGTCGGTATATCATGGCATCGATGGGTCTCTCTTGTCTGACAACATTCTCAGGCCTGTTTCATGACAATGCCCATGCCAACCAAGGAAGAGAGATTTGTTTTGATTGATGTCTGTCATCCCCCTGTCCAGTGACTGTGATGTTGTTGTGTTGACGGCATGGTAGTTCCCAACTGCGCATCAGACCGATGCACAGTACAAACATCTGTGCACGTACATTCAAATCAATTTCACGCAGAGGGGTTTGGTGCAGATCTGGCAACCAAGAGATAACAAGTTCGCAGGCCATAATTGCGACAAGACATTCGGTCTTAAGGTATACCAAGATCACGCGGTAGGATTCGACGTTTACGGTCTCCTGCAACTATTGGCGCTTCCCCGACAGCTTCGGCAGTTGAACACCTACACATCTAAGTTTATAAGCTTTGTCCCTTGCAGTGCTATCGAGACTATCTCACTGTCGCCGAAAGGGTCGCGTGTTGATGGATACGATTTCAATTAACAATTGCGAACGCCAATTTTGGCGTCAAGTTGCAATGGATGCCTCATAAGCCAACCACTTGGTTCGTCGATTACGTGAAGAACGTAATTACATTCGGCCTTGGATTCGTTCCTTAAATCGGATTTATCCTGTCTATCAGCTTTCCTTGGGCTGGACGGCATTGACCGACCCCGATTCTTTCTACGAAGCCCTCAAAGCCAGGTCCCCGCTTTACTCCTGACCGATGGAGTCATTAGCGGGCTGAAAAAGGACGCTGCAGTGACAAAGATGTTCTTGCTACCGGGATGGGACCGAGCGGGGAGGGCTCTCCAAGTGCCACCAACGCCGAAGGAAGGCTCTGCAGATACTGGCACGGAGGCGAGTCTGGATGGAGTAGGTCAAAGTTAGACTTCCACCAAGGCGAGTAAAGTCCTAGAAACGGTTGAGACTCCATCTCCAGAAGAGTAGATGTGCGAGACCGAGCAGCATGCCAACCTGAGACGGTTAAGCAACCCTCTGTCGGAAAGGTCCGCTGGAGTGTGGAAGTGATATTCCTTCCCTATTCATATGTCGGCTCAGATCGGCTCCGGCTCAAAATTTCGTCATTCCTTTCGAGTTTCGTATCCACGTCCGGATCATCCAGTCATTTTCAAGCTCAAGACAACTGCAGAGGTCTTGAACAAAAAGTTTGTGTGAGGACCAACCATCACATGCAGACTTCGAAGGGTTGTGACGTTGTTATCAAACCCATTTCGCAGTAGGCCTAAGGGTCAGGCTCGCGGCGTTACTGATTCCTAGAGGTGTTCCTGCGAAATGCAACCCTACCCATCCAAAAACCCAAACGTTACTCTCGAGGAGAGATATGTTCTTTGTTATTCACTCCCCACCACAGCCTCACATCCTCCCCCATCCAAACCACCCCTATCAACCAAACCCACTCCCTCCTTTCCCCCTTCCCCCTTCCCCCTTCCCCCTTCCCCCTTCCACTCTTCACCTCTCCCCCTTCCCCCTTCCATCTGAATACCCATAACCGAAACACAATAAACCCTAGCTCTACCCCTTACCCGCCCCCCCAAGTCCCCTTCCTACCACCACCCCAAGTCCCCTTCCTACCCCCACCCCTTCCCCCACCCCTTCCCACCCTTCCT
>JAABUL010003090.1_pt1 | contig 25549 bp, 26 predicted proteins | sample 5559151 | NCBI WGS metagenome assembly JAABUL01 (sample SAMN10711876, study PRJNA513368) | rock metagenome | isolation source: Antarctica rocks | place: Antarctica: Victoria Land, Pudding Butte sud | reverse complement strand
GCTCTTCCGCCCATACTTCTCAAACACAGACCGTGCCGCCAGACTCTGCTGCTTCATCGCCCCTCCACCACTGACTCCAAGCTAATCAATCAGGTTGTGGATGCAAACTTGTGCAGAGATTCCCTAAATTTGTCGGCTTATGTCGGATGAAAGACACAGAGCTGACATGGGATGAGCTGATATGCCTGTCAAGCTGGGCGTCGGAGAACTCCTGCCACGAACAGGTGACAGGTGCCCAGTCGCTCAAGCATGATGCGTCCGCGGAGCTTTGACTCCGGCCAACCAGTTCGGGAACCACCACTCGATGTTCAGCGGCACGAGGCGAAGGACGATCAGGACGTTGGAGATCCGGGTTGCAACCACGGTGACCCAGGTGTACCGTTGCTACGCCTGAGTGTCCGTGGTTTCAACAGCGGGAATCATGTGTGGATCGGCGAGGGCTTGAACTTTGCTTGAACCCCAAGGAGCGTACCGATGTCTACGATGACCAGTCCCCCCAGCAGCAAAGTAGCACCTGGAACCTATGGCTTTCCTGTCTCCTTCCGCAAGCAGTACGGCAACTACATCGGAGGCGAGTGGGTCGCACCTGCCTCGGGCGAGTACTTCGAAAACGTAACCCCCGTCACCGGAGAAATTCTATGCGAGATCTCCCGGTCTAACGCGGACGATATCAACCGCGCCCTGGACGCTGCCCACGCTGCTAAAGCCGCGTGGGGGCGCACCTCTCCGGCCCAGCGCGGCCGCATCCTCGAACAGATCGCGCAGCGCATCGAAGACAATCTCGAAATGCTTGCTACCGTCGAAACCTGGGACAACGGCAAAGCTATCCGCGAGACTCTGGCTGCCGATCTGCCTCTCTGCATCGACCATTTCCGTTATTTCGCGGGCTGCATTCGCGCTCAAGAGGGAGGCATCTCGGAGATCGATGCCGACACCGTCTCCTACCATTACCACGAGCCTCTGGGGGTCATCGGTCTCATCATCCCATGGAACTTCCCTATCCTCATGGCGACGTGGAAACTCGCGCCCGCACTGGCGGCGGGTAACTGCGTCGTTCTCAAGCCCGCCGAGCAGACTCCGTTATCCATCCTTGTTCTGATGGAATTGATCGGCGACCTGCTGCCTCCGGGCGTCCTCAATGTAGTCAATGGCTTCGGGCTCGAAGCGGGCAAGCCGCTCGCCTCCAGCCGGCGCGTGAACAAGGTGGCCTTCACCGGAGAGACCACCACGGGCCGTTTGATCATGCAGTATGCCTCGCAAAACATTATTCCCGTCACTCTGGAACTGGGCGGCAAGAGCCCTAACATCTTCTTCGCCGACGTGATGCGCGAGGACGACGCTTTCTTCGACAAGGCCCTGGAAGGGTTCACCATGTTCGCCCTCAATCAGGGCGAGGTGTGCACCTGTCCCTCTCGCGCTCTTGTCCAGGAGTCCATCTATGACCGCTTTATGGAGCGCGCGCTGAGCCGAGTCAATGCCATTAAACGCGGCAACCCGTTAGACCGCGACACGATGATCGGTGCCCAGGCATCCGTCGAACAGGTGGAGAAGATTCTCTCGTACTTCGATATCGGTCGACAGGAGGGAGCCAGGGTCCTTACCGGCGGCAAGCGCGCCGATAACGGCCGGGAACTGGTCGACGGCTTCTACATCGAGCCGACAGTTTTCGAAGGCAACAACAAGATGCGGGTCTTTCAGGAAGAGATCTTCGGTCCTGTGGTCTCAGTGACCACCTTCAAAGACGAGGATGACGCGGTGTCCATCGCGAACGATTCTCTTTACGGACTCGGGGCCGGCGTGTGGACGCGCGACCTGAATCGCGCCTATCGTTTCGGTCGTGGCATTCAGGCAGGCCGCGTCTGGACTAACTGCTACCACCTCTACCCTGCGCATTCCGCGTTCGGGGGCTACAAACAGTCGGGCATAGGTCGCGAGAACCACAAAATGATGCTCGACCACTACCAGCAGACGAAGAATCAGCTCGTCAGCTACAGTCCCAACGCGATGGGCTTTTTCTAGATTTTGAGTGGAATGATAGACGATGCTGTTGCAACCTCTCCACCTACCTAGGAGGCAGGTAGAGAGTAGTTCCGAGGGTCATCCGTTCAGGGTGGTCCTATGTCAGTTTGACGACGAGGAGCTCGATTCCCGTTTACCTATTCTTCCCGAAGCCAAAGTCATCATGCCTTCCATTCCCGATCAGGTCCTTGCCACCGACGCCGCTATCGAACTCATGGCGAAGCTTCACGGCAAGCATGGCGACCTGATGTTCCACCAGTCCGGCGGCTGCTGCGACGGCAGTTCGCCCATGTGTTATCCGCGTGGAGAGTTCCTGATTGGCGATAGCGACGTCCTTATTGGCACACTTGGAGACACCCCCTTCTACATGAGCCGCAGCCAGTTCGAATACTGGAGACATACCCAGCTCATCCTCGATGTCGTCCGCGGTCGCGGCGGCATGTTCTCCCTCGAGAACCCCGAAGGCGTTCGCTTCCTGATCCGCTCGCGCGTCTTTTCCTCTGACGAGATTGCCTGCTTGCGCTCCGCAGGGCGTATCTGATTGCAAGATCTGCTTGCACAGGGAGCTCCTACGCATGGCACTATCGCCTGTGGTGACAGTCGAAGGACGTGGACTAAAGATTCCAATCGCAGTACTGTTGCCGGGAGGGGCAATGAGATCTATGCAGCGTCGCGACTTCGTCAGAGTGATGGTATCGGCAGTGGCAGCCCCGAAGATGCTGCTTGGGCAGACAGCCAACCCCACACCACCGCCTCCCGCGCCTGTTCCCTGGACGCTTGGACTCAACGCCGGGACACCCATTCCAGAGACGCAGATCGCCGAAGCTGTAGCGCAGACGGAGCTGCATTTTTTCAGTCCGGCGCAGATGGCAACACTTGGGCGGCTGAGTGATATCTTCGTTCCTCCCATCGGCGGCAAGCCCGGCGCGGTTGCGGCGGAGACACCAGCCTTCCTGGACTTCCTCATCGGTAGCTCACCCGCGGATCGCAAGCAGATGTACCGAAGCGGTCTTGACTGGCTGGACGCCGAGGCAAGGAAGCAGTTCTCGGTGCCGTTCGGACAGCTAGAGACCGCGCAGGCCGATCGGATACTGCAACCGTGGTTGCGAACCTGGATGTCCGATCACCCCCCGACCGAAGCGCACGCCGATTTCATCAACGTCGCGCATGAAGACATTCGCAGGGCCACGATTAACTCCAAAGCTTGGAGCGAGGCACCTGCGAGCCGCGCGCAGGAGATTACGCCTGGTGGGCTGTATTGGTATCCGATCGAGCCCGACCTCAACGCGGAGCGATCGATTCGAATGCATGCCATACCCGCTGGCGGCAAAGCAGGTCATCCGTAGTTCCCTACTTTTGGAACGCGCGAAAAGAGCGTAGAACCCCATCTCCAGAAATGCGATAGACATGAAAAAAGAGCTTGTCGATGTTTTGATTATTGGTTCCGGGCACGCCGGCGGCATGGCGGCCAAGATCCTTACCGAAAAGGGTATCTCCTGCCTGATGCTCAATGCCGGTCCAGTGGTGGACGTTGCGAGAGACACAAAACACGAGCCGGCGTACGCTCTTCCATTTCGCGGATTCAGGCCACCTGATCGCGTCCCCCACGTGTTCCAGTCGAATGGATTTGACGCGAACGTGTGGGTCGACGAGGAGGAGGTGCCCTATACGCACGATCCGGCCAACCCATACAACTGGGTTCGTGTACGCCTATTCGGCGGCCGATCTCTCTTTTGGTCGCGGCAGTCGTTTCGTCTCAGCGACTACGAGTTGAAAGGAAAATCTCACGACGGTTTTGGCGAAGATTGGCCGATCAGCCTCGCAGACCTCGCCCCGTTTTACTCTCGTGTGGAGGAGATCTTTCAGGTCCAGGGGAGAAACGAGAATATACCGCAGTACCCCGATGGCAACTTCGTGGCGGATGATACTCCGTGGTCTTCGTCGATGCTGCGCTTCAAAGAAGCGGGCCAGCGCGCCGGCGTCCCTGTCTGCAGACAGAGACGGGCTCATGGTCGTGACGGCCTGGCGAGCTCGGTGAATCTGCTTCTTCCCGACGCTTTCGCCACCGGCAAGTTGGAGGCGTTGCAAAACGTTGTCGTGAGAGAGTTGACGATTGACAAGCAGACCGGCCTCGCCAGTGGCGCGCATTTTGTCGACCGGCTCACGCGCCGGGAGATGACGGTGCAGGCCCGAGTTGTTGTATTAGCTGCCGGAACTCTTGAGAGCACGCGCCTGCTGATGAATTCGCAGCTAGCCAACTCCAGCGGTGTACTGGGTCACTATTTGATGGACCAGATCTACGGTGCCGGGGTTACCTGTTCCGTTCCCGAGGCGCGCGGCGGCAAAGCCACGGCGGAGTTGATGGGCGGGTCAGCGCTGATCCCGCGATTTCGCAACATCAGTACACGGTCGGACAAGTTTCTCCGCGGTTACGCGCTGAATGTGACCAGCAGGATAGGGCCGATCGAGCCGCGAAACTTCGCCGCTTACGGCGTGGAGTTGCAGAAGAAGCTCGACCTCTATCACGGGAGTGCCGTGTCGATGACGATGATGGGTGAGGTCCTTGGACGTCACGAGAATCTCGTCAGAATCAACAAAGACGTGGTGGATGCCTGGGGCATCCCCGTGCTGCATGTGCAGACAAAGTACACGGACAACGAGTACAACATGGCCCGCGATGCGGTGGACACCTGCGTGTCGCTGGCGAACGCTTCGGGGTTCGAAGTACTCTCGAAGAATACTCAGCCGAATCCGCCGGGATACAGCATCCACGAGGTCGGCACCTGCCGCATGGGCAACGACCCGAAGCACAGCGTCCTGAACCAATGGAACCAGAGCCACGACATCAAGAATCTCTTCGTCGTTGATGGCAGCGGCTTCACCAGCGCGGGCTGGCAGAATCCGACAATGACGATCCTAGCGCTCTCCATGCGAGCCTCTGAATATTTGGCGGAACAGATGCGGCAAAGGGTCGTATAGCGCATCTACGTGATGGAAGGCGTGGCTTACCTGTTTTTAGGAGTTCGGAATGATTTCACGACGAAGATTTATCGGCTCATCCTCCGCTGCTGCAATTTATTTAGCCGCTTTCGGCCGCAGCGAGGAGTCGTATGCCTCGCCGCTCGGTTTGCCGCTGGGCCTTCAGCTTTACTCTGTTCGGCAGCAACTCGCGAAGAACTATGAGGGCACGCTGAGTGAGATCGCCAGCTTAGGTTATGGCGAGGTTGAGGCTGCGGGCTTTTATGGCCGGAGCGCTGCCGACGTGAAACAGGCCATGCGAAAGGCAAATCTTGGGTGTGTGAGCGCGCATTATCCCTATGTCGAGCTGCAGAAAAAGTTCGACGAGGTTCTCGCGTTCAACAAAGAGCTCGGCGTGGAGTACCTGATCTGCTCGAGTCCTGGATTCAAAACTCCAGCGGCACCCGATGCTTCCGGCCATGCACGACTGCTCACGCTCGATGATTGGCGCTGGAACGCAGAACAGTTTAATCGCATGGGCGAAAAGACATCTGCCGCAGGGATGCGGTTCGGCTACCACAACCACACACGCGAGTTCACCTTAACGGATGGCGTTGTGCCGTACACGGAACTTTTGCGGCTGACGGATCCCTCAAAGGTGACCTTGGAACTGGACTGTGGCTGGGCCATCGTTGCCGGGGTCCGACCCGTAGATCTCCTACGGGATCATCCCGGCAGGTTTTCCATGCTGCACGTCAAGGATTTCAAGGCAGCCGGTGGGGCACAAGCGGAGGCGCACGACCCGACGGTGACGGAACTCGGGATGGGGAGCATTGATTACGGCCCGATCCTCCAGCAGGCTGCGAAGACCCAGAAGATCAAGCATATGTTTGTGGAGCAGGAGGCTTTCGATTTACCGTACCTGCAATCACTGAAAGTGGATGCTGACTATATGCGCAACTTAAAGATATAAGGTACAAAGACTGCAGATCCCTGTAGTTTCGCAGATTCCGTCTTAGACTGGGGCCGACACGTCACGACGCATATTGAGCTGCTGTACAGATGAACAAGACCATGCGGTATGCCATTGCGCTGGGTGTTCATTCGGTAACTGCGGCTAATGCCGGTGATCGGTATTGCCCTCGTCGTCGAGGGCGGGTATTGTTGACGAGATCATGACGCCGCTCGCATTACCCGCCGACGCCTTCTCCAAAATGCCGCTCTGGCCGCCTCTTCTCTGACTGCCTCCCGCTTTGGCGTTGCGCAGGTTGCCTCTACTGCCGTCGACGCCCACATCGACATTGTTCCCTCGGAGACGATCGCCACTATTGCGCCGGAGATCTACTCGCATTTCATCGAGCAACTCGGCGGTGTGGTCTACGACGGCGTCTGGGTCGGCGAACGGTCGAAGATCCCGAATCGCAACGGCATTCGCCTCGATTTTATCAAGACCATGCAAGCCGTTCAGGCCCCGGTTCTCCGCTGGCCTGGCGGCTGCTTCGCGGATAGTTATGACTGGCGAGACGGCATCGGGCCGGTCAACAAGCGCCCGAACCGTGCCGCTTTTTGGGATCAGCAGGAGTCAAACCGCTACGGTCTTCACGAATTCATGGAGACCTGCCGAGCCATTGGCTGCCGGCCGTATCTCGCCGGCGATCTCCGCTCCATGCCTGCCCGTGACTTTTATCAATTTGTCGAATACTGCAACGCGCCGGCTGGCAACCTCGCTTCCAATTCGGCTGCGCCGCCAGCCCCGGACACCCTTGCTGCGGAGCGCGCGGCCAACGGGGCCCGCGATCCGTTCAACGTTCAGTTCTGGGGTGTGGGCAACGAAAGTTGGGGCTGTGGCGGCAACCAGACTCCAGAGGAGTATGCTGGCGAATTTCGCCGCTACTCCGCCTGGATGCCACACTACGGCACCGACCCGCTGAAGCTGATCGCGGTGGGTCCGAACGGCGATGATGTCGACTGGACCCGCCGATTGTTTAAATCACTGGCGGAAAACCCGGAGAAGCGGCACCTTTGGGGTCTTTCCGTCCATTACTACACTTCCGGCAGTCCCTCGCAGTTTGCCGCGGGGGACGCGCTCAACTTCGATAGCGGAGCCTACTACGACCTGCTCACACGCGGCTCGATCATGGAGCGCGTCGTGACCGATCACTTCGGCGCCATCCAGGAGTTTGGTGGACAGAATAAGGTCAAGCTCGTCGTGGACGAGTGGGGAGCCTGGTACGGCAAAGGTACCGAAATTGGCCCCAACTACAATCTTTCTCAGCAGTCCACCATGCGCGATGCCCTGCTCTCCGGCATCACGCTTGACGTCTTCCAGCGCCATGCCGACAAGGTGGCCATGGCAAACGTCGCCCAGTCGATCAACTGCATCCACTCGCTCATGTTGGCGCAGGAAGATAAATTCACAGTCACACCTGCATTTCATGTCTTTCAGATGTACCTGCCTCACCGCGGCGCTACCGCCATCCGGGCCGATTTCACGGCGCAGCCCATCGACAATCCTCTAGCCGGAGCCCCCATCCCTGTCGGTGGGAACAGTTATCTCGGCTCGCTGGACGCGGTCAAGACTCTCGCCGGCCTGAGTGGCTCCGCATCCATGAAAGGCAGAGATCTGATGCTTTCGGTCGTGAATCCTCACCTTGAGCGGCCCATGACGACCGAGATTGCCGTACGCTCCGCAACGATCGCCTCTGTGCGGGGCACCGTTCTACTAAGCCACGATGTCCATGATCATAACGACTTCGCGCACCCAAACACAGTGCATCCTGTGTCCGCGGTTACCGCCCAGCCCTCCGGCAACCGCCTCATCCACACCTTCCCACCGGCCAGCGTGACTACGCTCCAACTCTCGCTGGTCTGAGAGACTTTTATTGCTCAATACTTACGAAGGAGAACAAAGAACTTAGGCCAGGGTAAACGCGGGGCAGGGGTACCGAAGCGACACGGCGTCTGAGACAGCCGGAGCTCTAATATTCGAGCAGGTGAGGCGCAGGATACGTCAGCGTTCCGTCCTTGCGCTCGTACCACATAAAGATCTTGTGGTCGCCATTCACCCGCACCGCCACAATAATGCCACTTCCAAACGCCCCCGTGCCGTCCGTCTTCGAGATATCGACATGGTGAGAGACGATTGGACCCACATCGCTCGCCGTCGTCCAGTCCTCGGTGAAACGCTTCAGGGTGTAGTCGTACTTTTGCGGATGCTGCTGCCATTTCGGATCATTCATCCAGATTCCGTATGCCTTGCCGTAGTCCTTCGCCTCCAGCGCACTGAAAAAGTTGTTCACCCGATGCTCCGCCGGCAGGTTGGAGAAGAACCATCCATGGCCCAGCAAAAATCCGCCGACACCGGTGATCGCCAGCACGGCCAGTAGCACGCCTGATCCGATCAGCAGGCCCAGCTTTCGGGTCTCCCCGCGCTCATCGTACGTCGGTGCATTCAGCAGCGTCATCGCCTTTGGACCTCACCTGCATTAAACACCGGAAACGACGGCTCGGCTCGCCGGCCTACCGCCATCCGAACGCTCCCCGGAATAGCTCGAACTCGCTTCGCCCGCCACCGAGGTAAACAGCCATTACATCGAACCGCACCGGGATCTCCCTTCGCCTCTCCTCCGGGAAGCTCCGCAGATATGCCTGCGCCATCCGCCGGAGCACCTTCTGCTTGTCACGATCCACCGCCGTCTCCGCCGGCGCCATGGAACTTCGTTCGGATCGGGTCTTCACCTCGACGAAGCACATCCACTCGCCCTCCCAGGCGATCAGATCGATGTCCCCCCGCATCTTCGAGCTCCGCCACCTTCTCGCAACCACGATGTAGCCCAGCCTCCGCAGCTCGAACAGCGCCTCGCGCTCTCCCCGCAGCCCCACCGTGAGATGCGCCGCCAACGCGGGCGACCGCCCCATCTGGGACCGAAGCCCGTCCAGACGGTCGACCGCCCACCGCTGCGCATCAATCCAAACCCTCGCCGCCATTCCGATCCTCCCCGGCTAACCTTACCGCCTCGCGTCATCCGCCACTTTCTTAGCCCGCTATCCGGCCAAGGCAAGTCTCTGTAGAATTCGAGCACGATGAGCTTCAGCCCCTACAATATCGTCGCGCTCATCATAGCTGCCAGCTTCGCCGCGGGTCTCAACCTTTACGCGACCGTTCTGACCCTCGGCCTGCTGGCTCGCACTCACTGGGTGCAGCTGCCTCCAGGTCTGGATTCTCTCGGACACACCTGGGTCCTAATCGCCTGCGGCATCCTCTTCGCGGCGGAATTCGTCGCCGACAAGATCCCCGGTGTCGACCTCGTCTGGAACGCCCTCCACACCTTTGTCCGCGTTCCCGTCGCTGCTCTGGTCGCCTACCATGCCAGCTCGCAGCTCTCGCCGCAGATGCACATCCTGGCGACCGCGGTTGGAGCCGCTGTCGCGCTCGCGGCCCACAGCTCCAAGACCGCCGTCCGCGCTGCCGTGACTCCCAGCCCCGAACCGGTCTCCAACATCGCCCTAAGCACCATCGAAGACGTCGCAGCCATCGGCCTCACATGGGTCGCCACCCATCACCCGGTCGTCGCTGCCTCGGTTGCCCTCATTCTCCTTGCTGCCGCAATCGTGGCAGCAAGATACCTCTTCCGCACCCTCCGGCGCTTAGCGGGAAGGCTGCGACCGCCGCAAACCGCCGTCGCCCTCCCACGGCCGCGATAGCTCCACGAACCCGCCTCATCGTCAACCCATTGCCTCAGCCTTCATCCCCTGCGATACTTAGCCGTGCCCCCAACGCACGGCCAAACAAAACAATTGAATGAGCGGAGGCGGAGATGTCAGCGAAATACATCTTTGTAACAGGCGGCGTCGTGTCTTCACTCGGCAAGGGTCTAGCTGCAGCCTCCATCGGCTGCCTGCTGGAAGCCCGTGGGCTCCGCGTCAATCTGATGAAGTTCGATCCGTACCTCAACGTTGACCCCGGGACGATGTCGCCGTTTCAGCACGGCGAAGTGTTCGTTACGGATGATGGAGCGGAAACCGATCTTGATCTCGGCCACTACGAGCGCTTTACGCACGCACGACTTACCCGCGACAACAATTTCACCACCGGTCGCATTTACGAGCAGATCATCACCAAAGAGCGACGTGGCGATTACCTTGGAAAGACCGTTCAGGTGATTCCGCATGTCACCAACGAGATCAAGAATGCGATGAGGAAGGTCTCTGCAGAGTCTGACGTGGCAATCGTCGAGATCGGTGGGACAGTGGGAGACATCGAGTCGCTTCCCTTTCTGGAAGCCATTCGCCAGATGCGGCAGGATCTAGGCCGCGATAACACCTTGTTCGTGCACGTTACGCTGATTCCGTGGATCGCCGCAGCGCAGGAGCTCAAGACAAAGCCAACGCAGCACTCCGTGAAGGAGATGCTCTCGATTGGAATTCAGCCGGACATCCTGCTTTGCCGAACGGATCGGTCTGTCCCACGCGAAATGCGCAACAAGATTGCCGCGTTCTGTAACGTGGAAGAGCCCGCCGTCATTGCTGCAAAGGATGTCGTAAGCATCTACGAGGTCCCGCTGAACTTCGCGCAGGAAGGCGTCGATGCGCTCGCTCTGAAGTACCTGAAGATCGATGCTCCGGAGCCGGATCTCTCCCGATGGCGGGATCTCGTTCACCGCGCCTACAACCCCAAAGATGAGGTCTCCATCGCAATCGTCGGAAAGTATGTTGAGTACGAGGACAGCTACAAGTCCCTGAAAGAGGCGCTGGTTCATGGCGCGCTTGCTCACAATCTCAAGCTGCGTGTCACCTGGATTGAAGCGGAAGGACTCGAGACGAAGGACCTCGAAGGTCTGCCCATCAAAGCCTACGATCACCAGCTTGAGGGATTTGACGGCATCCTGGTTCCCGGTGGCTTTGGCAAGCGTGGCATCGAGGGTATGCTCAACGCGATCCGCTACGCCCGTGAGACCTACACGCCATACTTCGGCATCTGCCTCGGGATGCAGACTGCCTGCATCGAGTACGCCCGTAACGTCTGTGGGCTTTCGAAGGCAAACTCAGGCGAGTTCGATCCCTCCACTCCATATCGAATCATATATAAACTCCGCGAGCTTACGGGGGTCGAGGAGATGGGCGGAACCATGCGACTGGGAGCTTGGGATTGCGTAATGGAACCGGATTCGCTGGCAGCGCATGCCTATGGAACAACCAGAATTTCCGAACGCCACCGGCATCGGTATGAGTTCAACCGTGAGTACGAGACGATTTTGACGAGCGCAGGTCTTCGACTTACGGGCACGACTCCCGACGCGACTTATGTCGAGATCGTCGAAATCCCGGCACACCCCTTCTTTCTCGGTTGCCAGTTTCACCCGGAGTTCAAGTCCAAACCGTTGGAGCCGCATCCGCTCTTTCGTGAGTTCATCGCAGCGAGTTATCGACATCGTTTGGCGCCCTCTGATCGACAGGTTCGGGAGGAGCAGGCCGTTGAAGTTCATACCTGAGCTGAAGATCGCCGCAATCCGCACTTCGCAAACGGTCCACCCGACTTCTCCATCCGCCTAACCGGATCTTTCCGCCATGTACGATGCCCCATGCTTGTACCATGGGGCTGAGATAGACGGAGACTCCTCACAACACCATGACGACCCAATACACCTCCGGCAAATCTACCTCCGGCCCGCTCTTTGCCGTGATCTTGTCCGTTCTTCTCGGTGCGATCGCGGTGATTGTGTTCGTTCGCAACGCCACCTCCGGCATTCCAGCAAGGCTGTCCCAGTTGATCACGGGGCGCTCTACGACGTTCGATACATCGGTCCCGGCTGTTGTCCAGAAGATTCAGCGCCTCAATCGCCTGGAAACGGTCGTTTACTCGCTCGACACCGTGGTGGAAGGCGCCCATTCCAGCCCGGTGCTACCCGATCTTCTTGCAGGCGACCGTCTTCTGCTCGTGGTACACGGCCAATCCGTGGCGGGCATCGATCTTTCGAGACTTCGTCCCGAGGACGTCCATATCGACTCCACTGCTCACGCCATCCGCATCACCCTGCCGCCTTCTCAGCTATTCGCGACGACTTTGGACAATCAGCACACCCGCGTCTACGCGCGGTCAACGGGCCTGCTCGTTCCGGCCGATCAAAATCTTGAGTCCGAGACTCGCGCCAAAGCCGAAGATCAGCTGCAGAAAGCTGCGCTCGAAGATGGGATCCTGGACGTCGCTCGGAAGAATGCTCGTGCCACGATAACGACCCTCCTCTCCAGCTTCGGCTTTCAGCAAATAGAAGTAACATAACCGACCCGCTTCCATTGAGCAAAGGTGCGCTGTTATAGCCAGCCAACCTGCGATATCATCCTTGTTCATGGATTCCGTGCTCAAATTTCGTATCTTTGGCAAGAAACCTGCGGATGTCCCTGCCTCAGCGAGGGAGTTACTTGCCAGCATCGCGTCCCATCGTGAAGCAGGCCTGTTCAAAACCATAGGCTGGATCTCTGCCGGCGCCGGTGCTCTTGCTCTCGGCCTGTTCCTGGGCCGCGAACTCCGCTCGCGCTACAAGTTCAACCGGCGCACACCGTACGATTTCTATGCGCATTCCGGTGACTCTCAGGAACTGGAGTTTGGCGTCGGTATTTAGCACTCGGCGTGGCAAGGCAGAAGCAAACAGCTCATCTCGTCGCCCCTCATTTGCGCCTAAGGCAAGCTCAGGGCTGGACCTTCGGCTTCTTACGAAGTTCTAAGGCAATTCACGAACCTTCCGAAGACCTTTCTTCACCACCACTTCACGATGAGTGTAACGATGCCGAAGCCAGCCTTCCTTTTTCCCGGCCAGGGTTCCCAAACCGTGGGAATGGGTCGCAGTCTCTACCAGAGCTTTCCCACAGCTCGAGCTGTCTTCGAAGAAGCAGATGACGCATTAGGGTTTTCTCTTTCCAACCTCATCTTCGAAGGGCCAGAAGACCAGCTGAAGCTTACCGAGCATACACAGCCGGCGATACTAACCGTCTCTGTGGCCGCGGCTCGAGTGCTCCAGGAGCAGCTTGCCGGGAGCGGTGTTGAAGCGTGCTTTGTCGCCGGGCACTCGCTTGGGGAATATTCCGCCTACGTCGTCGCCGGAACGTTTAGCTTCGGTGACGCGGTTCGCGCCGTTCGAAACCGGGGACGGTATATGCAAGAGGCTGTGCCTGCGGGAGAAGGCTCGATGGCAGCAATTCTTGGGCTTGCTTCCGACAAGGTCAATGACATCTGCGCGCTGGTATCGGACGAACTGACGACGACCTCAGAAAATCCTGCGACATCGGTCCTGCCCAGCCAATCTGAAGATCACCGCGCCGCGACCGCAGCCGCCATTGTCGCTCCCGCGAATCTGAACTCCCCCGATCAGACCGTCATCTCCGGTTCGCTTGCGGCAGTCCAGCGGGCAGCGGATCTTTGCAAGGAGGCAGGCGCCAAACGCGGGATTATGCTGCAGGTCAGTGCTCCATTTCACTGCGCTTTGATGAAGCCCGCCCAGGAGCTTCTGGCGAAGGATCTCGAAGCCCTGACCTTCAATGATCCGGCGATACCGGTGATTGCAAACGTCGATGCTCGCGCAATCACGCGGCGATCTGACGCTAGAGACTGCCTTATTCGCCAGGTCACAGCGCCAGTGCGCTGGGTCGAGTGCATCCAGTTCCTCATCCAGGAAGGTGCAACTCCATTCGTTGAGATCGGTCCTGGCAAGGTTCTCAGTGGTCTGCTGCGGCAGATCGATCGCAATCAAACGGCACTCAACGTGGAAGACAAGGCGTCGATCGAGCGGTCTGTAGCCGCACTCACGACCGCTGCAGGCTGACCATCGGCAAGTCGCCCCTAGGGCGTAGACCTCGCGAACGAGGAGAGATCATGCAAAGCAAGGACGTTGTCGAGAACTTTACACTCCAAGATCAGGACGGTCACTATGTCTCGCTCTCAGATTTTGCAAACAACCCGGTAGTTCTCTTCTTCTACCCTCGTGCCGACACTCCGGGTTGCACCATAGAGGCTTGCGGATTCAGGGACAGCTTCGAAACGCTGAAGGCTGCGGGCGCTATCGTCCTAGGCATCTCACGGGACACTGTCAAGGCGCAAAAGAAGTTCGAGGAGAAGTTCGATCTCAACTACCCACTCCTCGCCGACCCCGAAGAGAAAGTCTGCAACTACTTCGGCGTAATCAAGCCTAAGAATATGTATGGCAAACTCGTCAGCGGCATCGAGCGCACCACGTTTGTGATCGCCCCCGCAGACCGCGAGGGGCATCAGCGTGTCTTGCACATTTTCGAGAAGGTCAAGCCTGAAGGACATGCCAATGACGTTCTGAACCTGCTTCAGAAGCCTCATTAGCGAGATGCCCTCGACGCTCGGAACCGCCGCTGCAATCATCGCAACTGCGGGCCTGCTTGCCGGTGGCATGGCCTATGCTGCGCTCTACCCTGACTCACAGATTTTTGGCCGGGTCCTCGTCGCCGGCGTCGACCCGCGACAACTTGCACTGACTTACGATGACGGGCCTAATCCCGCCGTAACGCAGCAGCTTCTTGATTTGCTTGCCCGGCACGGCGTCAGGGCGACGTTCTTTTTTATCGGGAGCTTTGTCCGACAGCAACCCGCACTGGCACGCGCGGTAGCCGAAGCAGGACACCTGATAGGAAATCACACGATGACTCATCCCAGGCTCGCCTGGCAGTCCGCAGGTCGTATTCAGCAGGAGTTACGCGACACCAACAACCTGCTTGAAGATGTGACCGGCGCTCCGGTTCGGTACTTCCGTCCGCCCCACGGAGCGAGGCGCCCTTACGTGATACAGACTGCAAGCCAGCTTGGCCTCGCCACTGTTCAGTGGAACGTCACTGCATCCGACTGGAAGCCTATTGGCGCGCACGCCATTGCGGGTAACGTGGAGCGCGGCATAGCTCGCAACCGGGGCAGAAGCCGAGGATCGAACATCCTTCTGCATGACGGAGGTCACCTGGAGCTTGGGGCAGATCGTCATGCAACTGTATCCGGGACGGCTGGCATCCTGAGCCGCCATAAGCGAGACAGCTTCGTCACGGTCGACGTCTGGGACAAAGCAGACAAGGTACATCCCTAAGAGCTCGAGGACTCGAGGAAGAGGTGCCTTGCTTACGGGTGTGCATCTGTTCTCGCCCGTGTCCTCCTAGGCGCGAAGCGCTGTCAAGGCCGCCGTCATAGTCGCCTCAATCTCATCTGCTCCATGCGCGGCAGAGACAAAGGCTGCTTCGTACTGGCTGGGTGGCAGCCATACACCTCCATCCATCATTGCCCGGTGAAAGCGTGCGAACGCTGCTGTATCACTCGTCGACGCACTTCCGAAGTCAGTCACGGGATGCGGTGTGAAGAACCAGGTGAACATTGACCCCACACGATTGGTTGTAAGCGCCACCTCGGCTTCTATCGCGAGCGAAGCTACGCCGCTCGCGATGGCGTCCGACGTATGTTCAAGGCGGTTGTAGATCTCGCCTTCCCGCGCGATCAGTTCACGAAGTGTTGCGATCCCTGCAGCCATCGCGAGCGGATTGCCGCTCAGCGTGCCGGCTTGATACACCGGCCCAAGAGGTGAGAGGAACGCCATCACATCAGCTCGCCCGCCAAACGCGCCACAGGGCAGACCTCCGCCGAGAATCTTTCCGAGCGTGGTCAGATCGGGCCGTATGCCGTACATCTGTTGTGCTCCACCTAAGGAGAGCCGAAAGCCTGTCATCACCTCGTCAAAAATCAGCAGCGCTCCATGCTTGCTTGCGAGAGCTCGCAGACTCTCGAGGTACCCCGAAGCTGGCGCGATCGTCCCAGCATTTCCCACCACCGGTTCCACGATGATGCAAGCAATCTGATCTGCATAGGACTCAAATGCTGCTTCAACGACGGCCAGATTGTTGTACGGCAGCGCAAGCGTGTCTTTCGCCGTACCGGCAGGAACGCCCGCGGACCCTGGGATACCGAGAGTCGCTATCCCAGAGCCTGCCTTCACCAGCATAGCGTCCGAGTGGCCGTGATAGCAGCCTTCAAACTTGATGACGATATCGCGCCCCGTGAACCCGCGAGCGAGCCGAACTGCGGACATGCACGCCTCGGTGCCTGAACTTGTGAAGCGCAGTCGCTCGACAGAGGGGAAGCAGCGAATCACCAACTCGACCAGATCGCCCTCGGCCGCAGTTGAAGCCCCGAAGCTGGCGCTCTTCCCTGCGGCCTCTCTCACGGCCTCTACCACTGGCGGAAAAGCGTGACCGAGGATCATCGGCCCCCACGATCCGAAGAAGTCGAGATAGCGGTTTCCATCGGCATCCCAGAGGTAGGCTCCCTGGGCTCGATCGACAAACGGCGGGTCTCCACCCACTGCGCGAAATGCTCGCACTGGGGAGTCCACGCCTCCGGGCAGAAGCGACTCCGCTCGACGCTGCAGCATCCGCGATCTTTCCAACGTTCGGGGCATTGACTTCAAGTATAGAAGTCCATCGCGAACACCTGCCGTTCACAGGGCTGTGAGTATCCTCCTGCTAGACTGAACTTCTTTCCCGAGCAGAAGGACGGTGAACGAAATTGCCTGACGAGACCCTCCCCGCGTCCGCGATCGAAACCGAGGCTCAACAACCTCATGGAACTCCGCCCTCCACTCCGCGCTCCGCTCAACCAGGCAGCGATCCGGCAGACGTTTTGGTCCGCACTCGATCCGGGCCCGGCAAACACCCGGTCAGCTATGCTGATGCCGGCGTGGATATCACCGCCGGAGACCGCACGAAGCAACGCATCAAAATGCTCGCGCGAAAGACCTTCAACAAACAGGTTCTTAGTGAAATTGGCGGATTCGGCGGCCTTTTTGCGCTCGACCTGATCAAATTTCCGGACCCTGTTCTCGTCTCCTCAGCCGATGGCGTCGGCACAAAGCTCAAGGTGGCTTTTGAACTCGGGATCCACCACACCGTCGGGCAGGATCTGGTCAATCATTGCGTCAATGACATCGCCGTCCAGGGTGCCACGCCGCTCTTTTTCCTGGACTACCTCGCTACCGGGAAACTCGACGACTCCACGGTCGAAACCGTTGTGCGAGGGCTCTCGGAGGCGTGCCGCAGCAACGGCTGCGCCCTCATTGGCGGCGAGACAGCACAGATGCCCGGCTTCTATGCCGATGGCGAGTACGATCTTGCGGGAACGATCGTGGGGGCCGTCAACCGCGACAAGATCATTACAGGGGAACGCATTCAGATCGGCGATGTCCTCATCGGTCTGCCTTCCAACGGGCTCCACACGAACGGTTATTCTCTGGCTCGCAAGCTGCTGTTCGAAATCGGGGGGTATGGTCCAGATCAATACGTGAACGAGCTCAAGGATAAGACCGGCGCGGCGTTGATGCGGACCCATCGCAGCTATCTCTCGGTGATCAAGAAGCTCTTCGGCGCGGAGCTTGTGGTGGGCATGGCTCATATCACCGGAGGTGGAATCACGGACAATCTGCCACGCATCCTTCCGAAGGGAACCAGCGCCGTCGTCGACCTCGCGAGTTGGCAGGTTCCGCCGCTGTTCGAGCATCTTCGTCAGCTCGGCGCGGTGGAACAGGAAGAAATGATGCGCACCTTCAACATGGGTATAGGCCTCATCTGTGTCGTTCCCGCCGAGCAGGTGAAGAAGGCGAAAGCCGTGCTGAACCGAGCGAATGAGCGCCACTGCATTATCGGTCGCATCATCCGCGGTGACCGCAAGGTCGTCTACCATTGACAAGGAGATCTGCCCTGCAATGACCCGCCTCGGCATCCTTCTCTCCGGTCGCGGTTCGAACTTCGTCGCGATCGCCCAAGCCATCCGTGAGCATCTTCTGCTCGGAGCAGAGATCGGGGTCGTCCTGACGAATCGAGAGCACGCTCCCGGCATTCAGGCGGCGCGCGACCTCGGGTTTCCGGTTTTTGCCGTGCCGTCGGCTGGGCGGAACCGTGTGGAGCACGACGCCGAGATGATCGCGCGGCTGCACCAGCACCGCGTGGACCTCGTCTGCCTGGCCGGCTATATGCGGTTGCTCTCCCCGGCCTTTGTCCAGGCGTTTCCCGATAGGATCCTCAACGTGCATCCATCGCTGCTCCCGGCCTTTCCCGGTCTGGACGCTCAACGTCAGGCGCTGGAGTACGGTGCGAAGCTGACTGGATGCACCGTGCACTTCGTCGATGAACAGCTCGATCATGGAGCGATCATCGTGCAGCGCGTCGTTTCCGTCGAGGACAGTGACGATGCCGAAAGTCTGGCCGCGCGTGTCCTTGCACAGGAACACCTCGCGTACACGGACGCGATCCGGCGAGTGATCAGCGGGCAATACGAGCTGCGCGGCCGCAGGTACGTTCGCATTACTGAAGGTCTCCCTTAGCCGGACGAACTCTTCGCAAGCGCAACCCTACGCGAACCGCACTGCACCGTTTCCAGGGCAACCGCAGGCCACCGCGAACATGTCCTATGGAAGTGTGAGGTGAATCCATGGCAACGAAATCCACGGGCCGAGGCAGCAGCACGAGATCGGTCAGCAAGACCACAACGAAGAAGGCATCCACCAAAGCCCCGTCCAAGAAGACAGCAGCTAAAGCTTCTCCGAGAAAGACAGCGGCTGAGAAGACGACCGCCGCGAAGGTGTCTTCGAAATCTGCGGCGAAGAAGCCTTCGTCAACTAAAAAGAGCAGCGGCTCCGGGGCTGCGAAGAAGAGCGGCAGTAGCCGGAGGTATTCGCCCGATGCGAGCAAGAATGTCGAGCGCGAGATGAAGGAGATGCACGAGGGCAAGCTCACCATCGGTCGAAGCGGCAAGAAGGTGACGAATCCGAAACAGGCGATCGCCATCGGCCTCTCCGAGGCTCGGCGCGCGGGGAAAAAAGTTCCGCCGAATCCGAACCGCTAATCGAGCGGATCGCGAGTGCATTGCCTCAGCTCTTGTTGGAGGGCGCTGCCGGCACCGCCGCGGGTGTGGAGGCCGGGGCCGAGGCCGACGGGCTCGAAGGCGTGGAGCTCGAACCGTCTCCTCCGGAGGAGGTGGGCTTCGCCGACGCTTCGGAAGCAGCGGCCCCGTCGCCTTTCGATTCGCCTTTGCTCTCCCCCTCGCCCTTACTCTCGCCTGATGACGCGGGCTTGGGAGACGAGTAGAGGTCCTTGTACCAGCCACCGCCTTTGAAGGCGATGTTCGGGGCGGAGATCACCCGCTCGAGAGGTCCACCGCAATGGGGGCAATCGGTGATTTCAGGATCGGAGAACTTCTGGCGCTTCTCGGTATGGCGGCGGCACTGCTGACATTCGTACTCGTAAAGCGGCATTTGTTTCCTTCCAGGCTATAGCTTACCGAGTTCCACGAGCCGGACACTGGCAATCGCCTCGACCCTTCGCAGGGCGTCAACAGCTGCATTGGCCGAGTGTGCGTTTGGCACATCGATTTGCACCACGGCCAGGGCCTGGCCTTGCGGAACACGCTGCGATCGAACGGACCTCCCCAGCGCGAAGTTGGCGATATTGAGGGAGTGTTCGCCGAGAATGGTGCCGATGCGGCCGATAACGCCGGGAACATCATGGTTGCGGATGGCGACCAGGGTGCCGTGCAATGGCGCCTCGATATCGATGCCGTCATAGGTGAGCAGGCGAGGCGAGGTGCCGTGCAGGACGGTGGCTGAGGCGCTGGCATCGCCATCCGAGGAGTGGAGGGTGAGCTTCAGCACGGCGCCTGCGCCGCCCGACACGAACTCGCGCTTGTCTTCCTGGATGCGGATTCCACGTTCGGCTGCGATGGCGGCGGCATTGATACGGTTCACGGCATCGGTATTCGAGAAGATCCCGGCGATGGCTGCATTGCGAATGAGGTCGGTCTTGCCCTGGGCGATGCGGCCAGTGTAGGTGACCTGGATGTTCTCAAGATTGCCCGGAGTCGCGGAGGAGAGGAACTGCCCCAGCCGCTCGGCCATCTCGATGTAGGGGGCGAGCTCGACATACTCTTCATGCGAGAGCGACGGCACATTAACCGCGTTCTGCACGACGCCGAGCTTGAGGTAGTCGCGGACCTGCATGGCGAGCTGGATGCCGATGGCCTCCTGCGCCTCGTCGGTGGCCCCGGCGATGTGCGGCGAGAGCAGGACGCTGTCGAGATCGAAAAACGGTGAGTCCTTGAGCGGCTCCCTGTGGAAGACGTCCAGGGCGGCACCGGCCACCTTTCCGGACCGGAGGGCTTCGGCAAGAGCCTCTTCGACGATGAGCTCGCCACGTGCGCAGTTCACGATGCGGATGCCGGGTTTCATGATGGCGATGGACTGCCGGTTGATGAGTCCCTCGGTCTGGCTGGTAAGGCCGACGTGCAGAGTGAGGAAGTCGGACTGGCGGAAGATGTCGTCGATGGGAACGAGGGTGACCTCGTTTTCGCGGGCGATGACGGGCGCGACGAAGGGGTCGTAGCCGATGAGGTTCATGCCGAAGGCGCGGGCTCGGCGGGCGACCTCGAGGCCGATTCGGCCGAGGCCGACGATGCCGAGTGTCTTTCCGCGCAGCTCCGTTCCCTGCAGCGACTTCTTCTCCCACCTGCCGGCGTGCATGGTGCTATTTGCCTGAGGCACTTTGCGGCACATGGCGATCATGAGACCGAGGGTGAGTTCGGCGACGGCGACGGCGTTGGCGCCGGGGGTGTTCATGACGACGATGCCCTGGCGGGTGGCGGCGTCGGTGTCGATATTATCGACCCCGACGCCGGCGCGGCCGATGACGCGGAGTTTGGGCGCGTGCTCGAGAAGGGCGGCGTCGGCCTGGACGGCGGAGCGAACGACCAGGGCATCGGCGTCGGCCAGCTCCTGAGCAAGGGAGCCTTTGATCTGGTCGGCGGTGACGATCTGCCAACCGGGCTCCCCCTGGAGGACGGAGAGGGTGGAGGCGGAGACTTTTTCAGCGAGAACAATTTTCATGGGTGCTTTGATCTTACCTTTCCCCGCCATGCCCCAGCCAGGGAGTGCAAGGGTACCCCCCACCCCCGTCATTCAGTATCAAAGTCTTCGATTCATGTGGTTTAAACTCGGACTTCAGATCGGACTTCACGATCTTTGAAGGCACACGGCGGCCAAGGCAAGCCTGCCGTGGACAAGTCCCCAGTCAGTGTTGTGGAGGCTGAGCGTTGAACGAGCCTACCCGTTACTCTTCCATTCTACCGGTTGCAACCTGGGGACCGCGCCAACGCGTTGCCGCAGGGATGGAGCTAGCCACCATCAACTCTTCCGAAGCGCTTCTTTGTAGCTGTTATTGAGGCCGGTGATGAGGTTGTCGAGGACTTGGAGTTGCACCACGACTTCGGCGCAGTGATGGAGGGCCTCATCGATCTCGGAGGGAGCTGCGTCTTTGAAGTTCTCTTCAATGCTCATGGGGACGAGGGCGCGGGTCTGACTGTTGATCAAGACGGTGGCGGCGTCGTTGACGATCTGTTGTTCCGCGTAGAGCTCAGCGTAGCTTTGAACGGCGCCGTAGCGCATAAGGGCGAGAGCATGGGTGTCGCGTGCGGTGTTCCAGGCGGAGTTGTTAAGAGCCGACCAGCTCCAGGCCAGGGTCATCTGGAGATTTTTAGCATTGGGGTCGCGGCGCAGGGCACGGAGCGCGGTCATGTCGGCCTGCATGCGCTTCCGGTCGGCCTCGATACTCTGGCGATCCCCGGCGACTAGCTTCTCATTGTCCTCGATCTCCCGGCGGAGGTTTTCGCGGGCGACGTGGACGATGTGGCGGTTATGGAGCCACTCGACGCCCGCTTCGAGTCCGAGAGCGATGAGGAGGCCGAGAGTAATGGTCGCGAGGTGAAGGAGGAAGTCCCGCCAGCCGTGGACGGGCTCGTGGGGCGGATGGACGTCGAGCATGGGAGAGGGCTCCTCGGGTGAAGTGAGGTGGCGCTAAAAAGCGAAAGTAGCATACGTGGGGTAAGCGTGCCTCGCGGGGAGTTTGGCGGAAGGGGAGAAGCGGGACCTTCCCATGCCCAGGATGACACCAGAGTGGGGCGGGAGTCAGCGGACAGCGGCGTTAGCGGAAGAAGTGGGGGACGAAGGAGGAGAGGTTGTCGGTGATGGGGCCGGCGGACTCGCGGATGCCCATGCCGGCGCACTCCTGGTCGATCATCCAGAGGCCGAGAACGGGGTGGCGGAGATGGTTGTGCGGGTCGGGGAAGATGGCGGTTGGGGCGAGGGCCTGGAAGATGAAGCGGGTGTTTGGGGCGTCGGCGTAGGTGCCGGGGTTCTCGACGGTGGTGCCGTCGGCGTAAGCGATGGAGACGTCTTCGCCTTCGCGGGAGAGGAGCGGTTTGCGGACGTAGTTCGCAAGGGAGTGCGGGCTGTCGAAGTGGGCTTCCAGGAGGTTGGGGTGGTTGGGATAGAGCTCCCAGAGGATGGGAAGGAGTCCCTTGTTGGAGAGGAGGAGCTTCCAGATGGGCTCGATGCAGGTGAGCTGTCCGGAGGTCTGGAGGGCGTGTGGGCCGAATTGCTCGGCCAGCAGGGCCTCCCAGGGGTAGAGCTTGAAGAGGCTTTGGATCTGGTTTTCTGCCTCATCGACAAAGCATTGACGGGGCTCGTTCCAGCCGATCTGGAGGATGGGGATGCGGCGGGTGGGAAGGCCAGCCTGCTCGGCGGTGTCTTCGAGGTAGGCAAGGGTGAGGGTGTCCTCGGGATTCCCGGGGGTGTCGACTGCGGTGAAGTAGAGGGGCTTGGCGAGGTAGGGATCGAGGTCGCGCCATTTGGCGATGAGGCGCTCGTGGAGGGAGTTGAACTGGTCGGGCTTGGCGGCGGTGAAGGGGAGGAAGCTGTGGGTGGGGAGGCGGGGGGCGACTTGTTCGAGCCAGTTCCACTGGATGACGGCGGCTTCGAGGAGGGAGGTGGGGGTGTCGGCGTTGTACTCGAGGAGCTTGGGTGGGTGACCGGATTGGGCACCGGCCCACATGAGGTCGAAGCGGCCGTAGAGGGCTGGGGGCTCGGCGTTCCAGGCCTGCTCGATGGCGGATATGGCGGCGGCGGGGATGGAGAGGTCGGCGTAACGGCGGTGGTCGATGATGTGCTGTGCGGCGGCCAGGCACATGGTCTGGAGCTCGTTCGCGGCGGCTTCGAGGGTATCGATCTCGGCGGCGGTGAACTCGTAGGCGGCGGCCTCGTTCCAGTAGGGGTGGCCATTTTCGAGGGTGTGGAAGGTGAGCCCTTGCTGTTCGACGATGGACTGCCAGTTGGGACGGGGGGGTGAGGGGGATGCGGATCATCTTAGGAGCCCCCGCCTCCACCGTGGCCGCCCGAGCCCTCCCCGCCGCCAGCGTGTGAGCCGCCCGAGGAGAAGGTGCGGCCGAAGCCGCCGCGGGTGGTTGAACTGGAGTAGCTGTGGCCGGCGAGTGGGGAGAGGGTGCCGCCGGTGACGGAGGAGCCGATGCCGCGGCCGCCGAAGCCGCCGTAGTAGAAGTGGTAGAGGGGGATGAGGGGGAGGATGCCGAGGCCGTTGTGCTGGCGCTGCTCCTGCATTTGGCGCTGCTGGGCCGCGTCCTGGGGCTGGTTAGCGCAGAGCTTGTCTTCGACGACCTTGTTGTTTTCGTCGACACAGCGCTGCAGCTCCTGCTGATGGCAGCCGGAGAGGAGGGCGAGGGCGGTGGAGGCGAGAAGTGGGGCGGCGACTTGGGTGGAGCGGCGCATGGTGCGGTGACAAGGGTATCAGGCGTGTTGAACGGGTGGGGTACCCTCCCCCGTACTTTGGGGACAAAGTCTTCGGATGATGAGGGTTAGATCTTGATTTCTCGGTCTTACTCTCGGAGCCGGATCTCCATTTTGGTCGGGCTCAGTTTCTATTTTACGAGAGCGAAGGGGTTGGTTGCGCCAAAGTTACGGGTGAGATTCACGAGATATAGAGAAAGCGTAAAGGGGATTGCGCTGGTGCGCGATGAGCCCACTCATGGCGATGAGTCTGCCATGAATGGGGCACCCGCCTTTGGCTTGGCTGGTCGAAGTTCGTTGCTGCGAGAGGACTTTGGTGCCGGCACTGACCCCACCCGGCTTTGTGGCGTCCGGAGGTTTGGGGGTTAGGCTCCGGCTTCGGGGTGCTGGAGGGAGCAGGCGGCGTCGGGACGGCCGCAGATGCAGGTGCGCTGTTCGGCGGCGGGGTGGGTGGCCTGGGCGTAGAGCTTCTGGGCGGCGATGAGGCCGTCTCCGAACTGGATGGGCTGGCCGTTGTGGGTGGCTTGCGGGATGGACTTGATTACCACCTGTTCGAGGGCTCCGATGAGGGCGATGGTGTCCATGTAGTCGAAGAAACCGAGGTGGGCGATGCGGAAGATCTGGCCCTTCATCTCGCCCTGGCCGTTGGTGATGATGGCTCCGAAGCGGGACTTGAGCTCTTTGACGAGGAGGCCGGAGTCGACACCGGGGGGTGGCAGGACGGCGGTGGCGGCGGCGGAGGGGGCAGAGGGGGCGAAGAGGGTCATGCCGAGCGCGGTGACGGCGGAGCGGGTCATGGCGGCGATAGTTTCGGCGTTGTCGACTAACTTCTTGCGGCCTTCGACAAGGTTTCCGGCGGGGGTGTCGGCGGTGGCTGCTTGTGCGGCGATCCAGTCGAGCGCGGCTCCGAGGGCGGCGATGAGGGCGACGGCGGGGGTGTAGGCGGACTCGCCGGCGCGGGCGTTTTTGCGTTCCTTGCGGAGGTCGAAGTAGTAGCGCGGGTTGTAGGTGGCCTCCATGCGGTCCCAGGCGCGGGGGCCGATGGCGAGGAAGGAGAGGCCGGGCGGGATCATGACGGCTTTTTGCGAACCGCCGATGAGCACGTCGATGCCCCAGGCGTCCATGTCGAGATGGGAGGTGCCGAGGCCGGTGATGGCGTCGACGACGAGGAGGGCCTCGGAGTGGGTGTCCTTGAGGAGTTTCGCGACGGCGGGAACGCAATGGCGGACGCCGGTGGAGGTCTCGGTGGCCTGCATAAAGACGGCGCGGGTTTCGAGTTTGAGGGCGGCTTTGACGTCTTCGAGCGAGAAGGTCTGGCCGTAGGGGGCGGAGACGACGTCTACGTGGCAGCCGAAGGCTTTGGCGAGGGCGGACCAGCGCTCGCCAAACTTGCCGGCGGTGAGAACGAGAACGCGATCTCCGGGGGAGGTGAGGTTGGAGACGGCGGCCTCCATGGCTCCGGTGCCGGAGCTTGAAAGGACGATGACGTCGCCGGTCTCGGTGCCGACGAATTGCTTGAGCTGGGCGAGGACGCGGGTGTAGAGGGCGCGGAACTCGGGGGTGCGGTGGTGGATATCGGCGGCGGCCATGGCGAACTGGGCGGCGGGAAGGAGCGGGGTGGGACCGGGGGTGAAGAGGCGGGTTTTGCGGATCATGGGGATATTGTATGGGGCGGGGTGAATCGGTTTGCGCTGCTTCGTAGGTCCGAGGTGCTCGACAGGCGGCGACGCGACTCAGGCGAGTAGCGAGTTCGCGCAGTGTTGTGCTGGACCTCGCTTCCGAGAAGCCGACTTGAACGAAGCCGCTTCGCGGCGGACGCATGCGCGTGCGCTGGGCTGGCGGCGGTGATTTTGATCTAGCGTTTGTCGCAGAGAAGGAGGATTTTCTGTGACCCATTTGCG
>JAABUL010003089.1_pt1 | contig 25551 bp, 28 predicted proteins | sample 5559151 | NCBI WGS metagenome assembly JAABUL01 (sample SAMN10711876, study PRJNA513368) | rock metagenome | isolation source: Antarctica rocks | place: Antarctica: Victoria Land, Pudding Butte sud | reverse complement strand
CGCACGAGCTCGTTGACGGTCCTTTGAAGGATGAGATTGCAACTACGATATCAAGAAACGCACAGGGGATGTCTGTCGTCCAATTTCTTTGCTCTCGTTGACTCACAAAGCATTCATTCAAGAGCGCTGCATTGGTCCTACGACTGCAAAGACTCGCAACCAGCGATGCCAGCTAATGATGACGTCCTAGGTTTTTATTACCAGTACTACAAATGCAAGTCATCCTCGAAGCCATGACACGAGCGGAGATACGGAGGTCATTGCGTAATCTATCGGCGAGCCTCGGCCAAGCGTTTGAGGACACAATACAGAGGATCGATGAGGAATCTCCCAGCCGGCGGCAGCTTGCTATGCGGTGCCTGATGTGGGTATCACGTGCCCGCCGGCCCTTGAGTGTTGAGGAACTACGTCAGGCTCTAGCCACCGAAGTCGGAGAAATCCAGTTCGATGAAGACAACCTACTACAATCTAAATACATAATCGATTGCTGCTTTGGACTAGTCGTAATTGAGGAAGAAAGTTCGACCGTCAGGCTCGTGCATTATACACTGCAGGACTTCCTGCAGTCTCGGCACCAACAACGTTTGGTTAGCGATGAGAATGAGATCACCAAAGTTTGTCTTACATACCTGTGCTTTGGTGGGGCGAACTTCACCTTGGTAGGTCACCTGCAGTATCCAGAATGATGGTGCATAATCTAACCGATTGGCAGAGCGTAAACAGTGCAGACGATTCGAATGTCTCATCCGTGGGTCAATTCAGATCCTGACAATGACCATCATGGACCCATGATCTAATCTACCAATAGGGTTTGAGCTATGCAGGCGTTTATGATGCCTCACCTGTGGGTCGCCTTTACGACCGACAACGACCAATGTGGGTGCATGAATTAACGTGTTGACAGTTTTTGACTTACGCAAGTGTTCACCGGGGTCACCATGCACAGAAAGCTATAACCTCTGAAATTCTCGATCTCGCGATGAAATTTCTAAAGAATCTTCCGGAAGTGGCACGTGCAAGAGAGATCCAAATGCGAACTCCACCTCAGCGCGCTAGATACTTACGACTTTGTACGCAGCATATCACCAAAATGGACGGATTGAGTATGGTCGCTGGGTATGGTTTATCTGAGTTGATAAGACATTTATTGAACGATGCGCTCCCTACCGACGCCACCGACACTTATGGAAGCACGCCGCTTCACGAAGCTGCATCTTATGGCCATGCAGAGACTGTTGACGTCCTTCTCGGATGGGACGGAGCAATTGATACACTCGACGTCAATCTAAAGACGCCGCTGTATCTCGCGGTCACACATGCACGGGAAGCTGTAGTTCTCCAACTCCTAAAGCACGGCGCCAACCCGGACGAGCTATGTCTAGACCACTGGACCGCATTGCATAAAGCTGCCGACGAAGGGAATAGGTCTCTTGTCCAGATGCTCTTAGATCATGGCGCCTCCATTCGCGCTCAAAGTGCTAGAGGACTGATTCCATTGCATCGGGCTGCTGGACGAGGATGGCTCGATATCATGAAGCTCCTTGTAGACAAAGGATCCCCGATTGATGCTATTTCTTATGATGGATGGACGCCTCTGCACGGCGCAAGCAGCAGTGGGCAGCATGAAGCTGTCAAGTTGTTACTCAGGAATAACGCCGCTATCAATTTCCAGAGTATCGACGGTGTCACACGTAGGTGTTCTTCAACCTAATTTACCCTTCTCTGTACAGATTTTAAGATAAGACACACGTCGAAAGGGGGTATCTACTCCCTTGTCAATGTGTCATGACTTCTGATCTGGTCTTGTGAGGATTGAACTAACGTGGAAAACATTATTAGCTTTACACCGCGCTTGCCGGGGCCATTCCCTGACCGTCTTGGCTTTGTTAGAACACGGAGCTAATCACTTGATCAGAGATCTTGGCGCTAATATTCCTTTGCATCGGGCTGCTGAGGGCGGCCACACGATGATCGTCAGGATGCTTCTGGACCACAGTCCCTCCAGCAAGACTTCTCAATTGTCTGCTATAAATGCTCGTGATCGTACACCGAGAGAAGAGGCTACGTACGCTGGCCACTGGGAGACGGCACTTCATCTGAGAGACGAAACTCTTGGATCTCACGGCGCTGACTCGAGCTGGATCTGTAACGATCTGGAGCTTGCAATTGAAGAGAATAACGTTTCGCGTGTGGAAGACTTGTTGTTGGAAGGATTTGACGTCGAGAAAGCGAACCGTGAAAAGTCGACATCGCTTTGCGCCCTGACGCCGCTCCACAAAGCTCTCCTTATGGGCCATGAAGCCATCGCCGAATTACTCATCGAAAAGGGTGCTAGCATCCACGCCAAAACAGCTGATGGATGGGAGGCTCTCCATTGCGCGGCCAACAAGGGACTTGAGGGACCAGTGCACTTATGTCTCGATCGCGGTGCCGATATCGGAGCTCGCACGGTAGACGGGCAAACTGCCCTCCATAAGGTCTGCAAAAGTGGCAACGTGGACACCACTAGGCTTATACTAGAGGAAGGAGCAAACGTTGAAGCGCGAGATTTCCAGGACTGGCGACCACTCCACGTAGCTGCCGCTGGCGGTTTCAGAGAGATCGTGGACCTTTTGATTGAGAAGGGTGCTGATGTAGGAGCAAGAGTGAAAACGCGCCATACAGCACAGGTTTGTGCCGCGCTCGGGGGACATCATGCACTTGTTGAACACTTGCGGCTAGTGAGGCTTGAATACGACTAATGATTATGGTTCTTGCTCACACTACCATATTTGGCCTGCCACGCGAAGAAGTACAATAGTGCTGCTAACGGCTGGCCCACCAAGCAGAAGCTGACCCAGAAAATGCAGTTACCGACGATTTTGCCATTGGCGCCTTGCATCTTCTCCAACGGCATGGTGACAAGAATCATTGGTATATGCACCATCATGCCAATAAATGCAACACCTGCATTGAATCAATCAGCCCAGAACCCTAATTACTGATTCATCATGTGAAGGTACTCACCTAGTATGTTGTGTGTCGGGACGCCCACCATTAGCTCGTGCAGAAATCCACTAAGCACAAAAACCCACGCGCTTGCCGCATTCGAACTCCAGCCCCTCCCGAGCAATGGCTCATATATGTGCCTTCGCATGAAATTATTGACGGGTTTGTTCCACGTCCTCCAGTACGCCCCTACGCTCGGGCTATTCCACCAGTCCGTGTAAAATTCTCGATCACCAAATCTCATCACCTCCGCCAAAGCGTTCAGCAAGGATTGGAAGATGGCGAAGAAGCCTGCGAGCCAGATTACGAGTGATATCGTCGAGAGTTTCATCAGTCGCTCTAAGATAGATGAGACGTCGAGGGTGGCGATGCGGGATACAGAGTTGTGGAGCAAAGGCGCTGCGTATTGCGCGCTCGCGAGCCAGATGAAGATGCTGAGGGACACCACCTCGGCTAGGCGTTTGGAGACGAAGAGCCAGCGGATCTCCGACGTACGTGGGTAGACGGGCTGGTACACCAATGTCGGCGCCCACCAGAAGTAGCTGAGGTTTGAAAGGGTGATGTTCCTTGGATAGGGGCAGGCAGAATAGAGGTCTGGGATCGATGCGGCGGAGGCTGGCTTCAGAAGCGCCATACGCAAATCTCGGTTCGTGAAGGCGTAAGAGCAGATCTTTAGCCAAACGATTATGGCGTCTACAAAGATGTTGGAGTCAGCATTTCCGTTTTCTTCGAGTAATATCGGATTGAAGGACCAAACACTGTGATTCTTCCCCGGAATACGGCCCCGAACCCTGAGTCTATCCCATCTTAGAGAAAGCAAGCGGGCTGGGGATCTTGAAATCTGGAAACTACTTACGGACTTCCGAGATAGTCCCGATCAATGGATGGACAATGTATCGGTACACTACAACGCTTGTAACGAGCAGTGAGAGCGTAGCATTGATGGCATGGGCCCAGCCGATGATTAGCCAGGTAGAACGAAAGGATGTGGTAGTTTGAATACTGCCTTGCGGATTTTCGGACCGGCGTTTGGCACGACCGATAGAGCCTCTAGCTTGATTGGCAGCTGCAACCTCGATGATGTAGGCTACGAACAGATGACAGGGGACGAGGGCGAAGAGGATGAGGCCGAGGAGAACGTGGTCGCGACGGTAATCATGACAGCGGATGCAGATGAGAACGCCATACTGACATGATTCTTAGCTTGCTGCATAGAAGGGCCAATAATATGGTTATGTACCTTCTGAAAGTTCTCTATTACGAGTCGTAGATTCATTACAACTGTAGACATCAGTACTATGTTTTGGGGGCTACGAAGCCGATTACGCGAGAGGTACGTACTTAATACGATCACCATCAGATTTCTGAAGCCGAGAAAGCTAGGCGTTTCTGCTGAATCATGGCTTAAGCACGAAGTCCGGTTCTTTGAATGTACCGCTGCAACATGGTGAAGTTTCAAAGATGTGGACTTTCTGATTCCGTATGATCCGGTATATCCATTGATTTGGCACGAACTGTTAGGCGTGACGGATTCCTTAGTATGTGGTGGATTGATCGCCAGGTCTAGAGAGCTCAATGTGGTCGTGACTGCTGCCATTGCAACCAAAGATTGGGATACCAATGTGATAAACAAAAAGAAAGTTTTAAATAGAGAAAGGGAATATGCCTGCGAGACACAGTAATTACAACATCCTAATGATGCAAAGAGGAGAATGACAAGAGAACTGAAGGATCTATATAGGAGAATAGGACGTGCCGAATTCTGTGTTCCGTCACCCTTCCGTACGAATAACTTTTATGTTGGGACCCATTTATGCAAGGTTATGCAACCGTCTGTTGATCTCCCGGCGATTAGCTCGCCAAGTGCGTTAGTGGACAACTTCAACAGCTCCAGCATGTTGTACTCGCACTAGTCTTTCCCTATGCAGGAAGTCGCAATACTCATGAGGTGACGACGATGGATAGAGACTATCAGGGAGGAGGATATGGTGGAGGCGGCTACGATGGACCGCACCGACGAGCCTACGGTAGAAGTGAGTGAACAAGCCAAGCTCCGCATGGCAATTTCCATCGCTCGCGATGTTTCCAAACACCTCTTTGCCATGGAAAACCTACTCTAAATGCGACGCGTCAATCTGCAATACTTACTCTCGCCCTACAGGGCCTGTCACCGACTACACGTCTTCGATGGTACAATGGATGCGACATCGCCAGCCAAAGTACAAAGGCGGAGCGCACATGGAGATGGAGAGGCCAAGCGCAAGCTATATAGTCGATGTATGTAGTTCAACAATCATATCACACCGCATGCTGAGCCCTCCGCTGATACGTCACTGTTGCTAGATGCTGCCACCGCTAGCAAAGCCTCAAACCGCCGCTGATGCTGTGCCTGCGAAACTCCTCCACTCCTCCCTCAACAAACTCAAGCACCCAATCAACATCGTTCGATGGACGCCCGAAGGTCGAAGACTGTTGACAGGATCGAGTATCGGAGAATTCACACTCTGGAATGGGATGGGTTTTAATTTCGAGACAATCTCACAGGTTAGGCGGCCAATATAACGTGCAGGATCCCGCTGACAATGCGACACAGGCACACGACTCTGCCGTACGTGCAGCAACATGGTCGCATAATGAAGATTGGCTCATATCAGCAGATCAAGAAGGCGTTGTGAAGTACTGGCAGACTACATTTAACAATGTCAAAGCAATTCAAGCCCATGGTGATCCCGTACGTGACCTCGCCTTCTCACCTAATGACAGTAAATTCGTGACAGCTTGCGATGATATGACAATGAAAATCTTCGACTTTGGTGGAGGTATGGAGGAGTCGACCCTTACGGGACATGGCTGGGATGTGAAGTCCGTCGATTGGCATCCTACGAAAGGCCTGCTCGTCTCGGGCTCCAAGGACCACCTAGTCAAGCTGTGGGATCCGCGCACAGGGAGATGCTTGACTACGCTCCACGGACATAAAAGTACGATCTCGCGGACGAAATTTGAACCAAAAAAGGGCCAGTTACTTGCGACATCTGCACGTGACCAGACTGCTCGGATATTTGATCTGCGAATGATGCGAGACATATGTCTTCTCCGTGGCAATGAAAAGGACATTTCGACTCTGACCTGGCATCCTTTTTATTCCTCACTTCTATCTACTGGCGGTGCAGACGGCAGTATATTTCATTACTTGCTCGACGAACCAAACACTCCACCAGGTCAAGCAACATCAGTACCGCCTTATGACAGCGCCGACCCTGCCACCGCACCAGCGCAAACAATCTATCCCGCTCACAAAATCCAACATGCACACGAATATGCCGTCTGGTCGATCGACTGGCATCCACTAGGCCACATTCTCGCTTCTGGCTCCAACGATCGTGTCACAAGATTCTGGACCCGAGCAAGACCCGGAGAAACCGAATGTTTCAATGACAGATACCATGTTGGCGAAGCAGCAGCAGCGGCTTACGGTACCTGGGACAAGCGTGACGGACGCAGGACGATGGCCCGAGACGAAGAGCAAGAATTCGAGGACGAAGCCGAAGGTCTCCAGGACCAGCAAATGCCCGTCAAACAACCTATCCTACCTGGAATCCCAGGCTTGACCATGCCGAGCAACGGCGCAGCCGATAGGGCTCCGCCAAGACGATTTCCCAACATGCCTCCTCCTCCTCCTCCTCCCAACATGGCTCACTCCAACTTCCCGCCACCGCCGCTTTTGAACGGCGCCTCGGGCATGGATCTGGAGCGAATCAAAGCGATGATTGCGAGCGGTGCTTTGCCGCCTCCGCCTCCGCCATCACAGTTCGGAGGGGTTCCGGGCCAATTGCCGCCACCGCCTCCGAATTTTGATATTTCGAAATTGCCGCCGGGGCTTCTTCCACCGAACTTTCAGCCAGGGCAAGGATTGCCTCCGCCACCGCCTCCGCTTGGAGGCATCAATGGGGGTTTACCGGGTATTGGTGGAGGCGAGAGTGGCGGTGTTAGGAGAAGGGGTCCGCTACCGAGTCAGGAGGAAAGCTTGATGGAGGAGCAGAGGAGGGGGAAGTATAGAATTGCGAGGTAGGGGGTCGCTAAAGTTGTTCTGATGTCAGCGCAGGCTTGTTCGTGGAGTTGGGGGGTTTGTCGGGCTACATTGTGGGCTTGAATGTGCAGGTCTCATGATTGGGGACTTTTGAGAGACTGGAAGGGATTTTCTTACTTCGAAAAGTCATGCATGAAGCGGATCCCATCAGCAAATCCGGACGAGTAGCTATGCTCATGCCGGAAACTCGAGATACCTGATTTCAAGCAGGATCCATGATCGAGCTACATCACGTTTTCTTCCCGTTCTTCTTCCATCTAAATCTACCCAGGTCCCAGCGAGACGCTTCCTCTTACTTCTATGACCGGCTTGATGCGAGCTAGTCTTCCAAGTATAAGCGGGTAGACACTCATTTCTGAAACAATGGCGCAAGGGCACGCTACAGAGTGTACCAATTGAGTTGCTTCAATGGTATCGGCCTCCTCTTTACTCGATTTCTATTCAAGCTTTTTTAGTAGAGGGGTAGTGTACGAAGGCTTTGGTGAGGTTGTGTTGGTATTGCTTTTTGGAACTGGGTTGAGTGTTTTGTTTGAGTGAGTGCGATTTCGCATGTCAGAATTAGGTGATGTGTGCGGGTTACTGGTTTATCGCTGGTGGAATGGGTGTTGGGGTTCTTCTTGTTCGGGGTTTACGTAGGGGTTGATGTTGGGTTGTTCATGGGGGTTGTGAGGGTTCTTTTGTGACAGATTGAGTTGTTGGGGATGAGTCTCTGGGTGTTATCGGGTTTTAGCCTTTTGAAGACTTTGCTGCTATTGATGTTAGAGCTTCTTTTTTCGGGAAGCAGGGTTCGACTTGGCCTGTGGATGTCGTAGGTTCTAGTCTGATTATATCGCGGATGCACTGAAGTGAATGCATCATCTCCTCACGATCCGTTGGGAAAAGGAAACCTTGTCTTCGTGTTCCACCTGGTACCAGGGGAAACAATTCCGTAGCTCCAACGCAAAAGCAGAGGAATAATTCGATTCATAGATACGCAGATCGTAAGTTACGGGAAGAAGGGTCGATTTATGTAGCGGCAGCGGTTAACATATCCTTTGTCGATGTAAAGCGATCTACAAGGGTGCTGATGAAGCTATCTTCTATGTTGTAGGGCAGAAATTGCATAGACCCACCCACCAGCCTGTGGACTAAGCACTTATACTCGTCGGAATATTATCGCCTATAAGTGCATGTCATGAGGCACGTCCTTCGAGACCTCTTTCTTGGTAGATATGAAGAGAGTATACGCTGCTATAGAGCGTAAGAGGATAATAGATCTTTGACGGGGATATCTAAGTTTTGCACAATTTTGTTTAAGTATCATTGGCGGTAATGGAGGAGGCGTGTGTTTTGAAATTTGATGGGCGAGTAATTTGTGGTCTCTGATTGACTTGCAGCAGTCGAAAAAAGTCATGGTTAGCGTGAAGGGGGCTTAGTATTCTGATGGACGTTGGGTTTTGTGAAAGGCGTGACTTGGGCCGCGAGGTGCAGGGCTAGTATTGTATGAGGGGAGGACGTTTTGTTGGGTTGGCGGTGGCGAGTTTTGTGAAGGGAAAGGAAAAGGCGAGGGGGTGAATGATATTGAAATGCTAATTTTGGACAGATTGTGTAGGTAATTTAAGAATAGGTTCATATTGGTTGTGATCAAAGATAGTTGATTGGAAAGGCGGGCCAATGGGAGTGATGGTACTGATCTCGACTATCAACTGGAAGGGCTGGGACATACGTTATTCCATTGATACTTCGTAGATGATAAAACTAGCATCCAACCCAACTTCAGATGGCCTCATGCATAGCAAGTGATATTTTGCCCTTCGCTTTGATGTTCGGCTGTTGCTGAGTTACTGGAATTCTGGTCGCTTTGAATCCTGAGAAGCGTGGCGTGAAGTACCGCTGAATGACATGTTTGAAGAGTAGTGTGCATATATCGACGTCTTTTATTTGGAGTCCTGATGCTAAACGGAATTTGGCAATCTGTGAACACGTCTTGCGGAATGTTGGTTGACCCAATGGCAAGCGATGCCTTGGAATCGGTGGTTTGAGGAATTGATAATTACCCTCTCGTTGCCCACAAGGTATAAGGGATTATTTTTGTATCACCCCAAACTGACATCCTGGGTCGAGAATTTTGTGAAACCACTTGCGTCTCAGCCATTTTGTTCTCGGTCATTGATTGCCACCGACCTCATGCTCTTTCCCCATATCATGCAGCCCGGGTAGGAATGTTAGCGAATCTGATCCTTCGTCCAAGCTCAAGCGACCAGGGTTGCTTCGTAGATAGGCTAGATGTTTCTTAGACATCGTGGGCAAGCCAACTTTTGCTATAGCCCAGGACTGAAATGTAGAAACAACCCCCAGCACTGATGTCACATACACAGACCTATCTCCCACTTGTCGTGAGTTGTATACTACCCTAATTTCATCAGACAATTTTGCATGGATTATATGCATTATTGGCACATCGCGAGGCGAAATTTGGCATATCAAAGTGATATTGCGGATGTTCTTGCGTTCCGAGATGTCCAATTTGTTTAGCCATGGCAGAAGCTCCTTCACAGACCGGATTCCGAGGACACTCTCCCAATATCCAAGGTCGAATAGAAAGTGGTGATCTCTTAAGAATATGGGGAGACCTTCCGAGCGTGTTTGTCTCGAGCAACAAATCAAACCAGGCTGCACCACAGTATCCTGGTCTCTGCGATCTTTGAGTCTGTACGGTCTATACTTTTCTTTGTAGTAGCGATCCAAGCGACCGAAATGGTGAGTCGTAGAAATAAGCCTGTATATCTTGTTTCGGATTTCGGGTGGTAGCTTCATGAACGGGAACGGACTGTGCCCTTGATTAGCTGGTGTATTATTTTTCGAAACTTTGTTGTCAAGTAGACTTACTGGGCCTCATCATTCTCAGTGAGACGCGAGACTAATACTGCTTTCATCCCACTGCGAGGTAACCCACGACGGACCAGGCGCTCTTTCAGGTCGGCAACAGTCAATTCGTGGTACTCCTTGTACACCTGAGAACCTGCGTGCTTTTCCGAGACCCATGGCATCGTGAGCTGAATGATTGCATCAATTTGTAGTCATGACTCTTCTAGAGACCTACGAGCTGAGGGGTTACTCTCCAGTGAATGACTTCATTTGATACTGGTGATTGATGTAGGCTAGTGTTGACCGAGTGAGTGAGTTGCCAGAGTGAGGTGATGTGAGCTGGATGATTCAATTACTTTGGTACTAATGATAATCTTCAAAGGTGTCTTTCTGTCCAGAGATCCAAATCAATGTTGGTGATCTCAGAAAGATGAAAGGTTACAAAAGTAAGATAAGTATAAAGTGAGATGAAGGACCCCAAGCGCGCTCGAAAGGCGCTTACAGTTCGAAAGTGAATGACATTCACATGTTAATCCCGGCAGCCGTTAGGCCTGAGTCTGTAAGAAGTCCAGTTTGGGCGATGGTAAGCTCAACATACCAGGCGTAAAGAATGGCTGCCTTCGGAAGATTGAGTCTCATTTAAGCTACCGCTCAACACCTGAAGAGTGAGAAGATGAGCAAGAGATTACTCATTGCAATGAAGTAAAAGCGTATTGAGGACATTGTGTTTCCACCTTGCTTTTGCTCGCTAAGTTGACGGGTTGGACCTGTGTGATATCCATTAGTGAATGCTCAACTCAGCTTAAATGATAAAAGAGTACCGACAGCTTTCCGAGAAGGAAGCACACTTCAGCCTTTATATGGGTAGTGTCCGAAAGCCTTGCCACTTACTGCTTTAATTGTTTGAAAAAACGTTTTTTAATGTGGCAAGCATATCTACATCGGCAGCCAAACTACCGAATAATGGAATTGACGAACGGCGGCTTGCAGTGACAGTTATTCATTATGACCGGTAGGCTAGAGTGAAGTATCTCAAACGGCATTACCGCAAACCGCGTCTCGAATATGCTTTGAGATAATCCTATGTACACGCTCTTTGAATCATCGCTAATAGCAGTAGAAAATTCTGGTATCATGTTGGTTGTGGCTATCAACCGGAGAGTAAACGGGAAAAGTATGACCAACATTGGTCAAAGCCTGACCTCTTAGCGAAACCTACACATTCCTTGCGTAAATCTGTGACTCGGGGTGACTATGCACATAACCTCCATGGTGGACCTCAGCGTAGGGGTCCGGTTCATGGATCACGTTTGGCTTGTCAGCGCTGCCTAAATGACCGGATGACATTTCTGGCACGTGTCCGTGGGTCGCGCCCGTCACACCAGTAGTCTGCGGCTCGTAGTTCGTTGTTGATCCATAACCGGTGTTGGGGGTAGCCGATCGCCCGTAGTGATCATGGTCGTGAACAGTTGGCACCGTAGGCTCGGCGTACTTGTTGGTCGGTCCACCGTAGCCATCTACCCCGTGGCCGTGGGAGGCTACAGCAGTGTCATCTGAGGGATGCATACTGTTACGGTTGTTGTGATGATGGTGTTTCTCCTCAGCTAGAGCGCCGGCGCCAACAGCGCCAAGCTCAGCATCGTGCATTCCCTTGTTCTTGTTTTTTCTCTGCCATGGCTTTCGCTTGCCGGAGCCGGATGTATAGTTGTTTGAGGGGCTTGGGCCGTAGCGTTTTTCTCTCTTGTGTGCACGGCTGAGCAGAACTTGTAGGACTGCCGAGATGAGAAAGAGAAAACTGAGTTCAGGGTCAGCGTATACTCAATCACGGACTTTCGTTGCTGCGTGCTCACGCTGCTATGATTGCAGTGATGAAAGTCACCCTCTCCAATTGGCAAGAGACATGATTTCCAGGTCCTATGGGCGAGTCGTTGACACCAGTGCACTTATGGAAACCTCCTCGAGCCAAAACGGCAACGGCGATGAAGGCTCCGCAGAAGAGGATGTCGAGGAGGACGGCCAAGAAGGCGAAGATAGTGATGCCTCCAAGGAAGAACGTAAGGATTACGGCGAATCCGGTATAAATAACGGCAGCGCCGGAGATGCCTTCAACTGCTTGCTCCCATTTCGGGATGGCATTATGGCCTGCTCGACGGGTAAGCTCTGCGTGAAGGTCAGTACTGGCTACCGCGACAGATACTTTAGATACTGACGGGCAAGGTAGTATGAAAAGATGCCCAAAATCAATACCGAAATGGCGAACTCAAGGGCGCGGATGAACGTGGACGCAGCCCTTGTACCCAGGGCGAGTTTCGACATGTGAGCAGCTTGCGCGAGTGTCGAATGAGTCTGCAATGGTATTGTTTTCTGTGGACACAATGAGGGAGGAAAGAACAGAATACAAGGCCTGCGAAAAGTGAGATTAATGAACTATTTGGGGGCCTACGTAATTATGGGCCAAAGTTTCTTTTGATGCCTTGATTTCCGCACCAGCTCAGTGGATGAGACCCAATCGGGTATGGCGCCAGGCCAACATTGGATATGTTCTATGATGCTCCATATGATGAAATGGAGCGCGTGAATCTATTGGCATTCCACGGTTCTAGCGCAGTCCAGACTGCATCTTCTGAGCATTCGGTCATGCGACTCGACCACTGGGGAAAATGATTGCAAAAACGCCACATGTAAACAGCGTCATCCTGCAGGATTTAGAGTTCTGAAATTGTGGCGTAGGAGATTGCCCAGCCTAATGTTCTCAGACGGTCTAGACCGATCTCGGGAGCATCATACTCGAATCGAATTATGTGCCTTCTCCAAGCTCCGAGGTAATGGTAGAGGCTCACGAAAGTCTACGAATGAAGCTGGGAAATGATCACTGGCACTCGAGGGTGATAGCACTGATCTAGTATGGCCCCCATATTTCGCGGACAGATATCTTACAAATATATGTTAATGCGCGTGGCCTATTTGTGTCAAAAGTGGTAGCAGCATGCCTCCTACCGCAGCCAAGACCAGCTTGGCACTTATCTTTTCCTTGGGTCGACGAGACTGTCGTCCACCACCCGCTTCTATGTAGCCATTGCTCTGGCTTTCGTCTTGTGCTAGATTCTGACCATCTTCCTCTTGCATTGTGTGCATTGCAACATACCTACAAGTGCTTCGGTTATTATCACATCTCGGGTAGCGACATGGGAACTTACAAAAATGTCCCTCCAGAGAACAACAACAATACACCGGTCCACCACTTCATCAATGCAGGCTCGGCACTTCCACCTCCGCCAAGACCTCTTACAACCAGCCACGTCCCCACCGCTCCCGCAGGTGCAGCCAGACTAAAGACCACCAGGTGGGCTCTTGCACCCCTCTTTCCCAGACCTTGTTTCAATAATACAGACGTCAGTCCAAAGGCAGCTGGGGCTTTGTGGACCATAATAGCGACAAAAATGATGAGTGATAAGGAAGTAGTGGAGGATGAGGTAGATGAAGCGCCAAGCGCAATCCCATCCGCTGCAGCGTGTATACAGAGGCCAAGAGTTGTAGAGAGCGATCGCTGGGGAGAGGCGGGTGTCGGAGGTGGGGAAGAGGAGAGCTCCGATAAGGAGTATATGTTGCTTTGGGAACGTGTAGGCGCTGACGAGGCGAGAAATGGGAGAGTGTCGAGTAAGTACATGAGAATAAACCCGAGGATCAGGGATATGCCTATCCAGGCATGGGGAGTTCGCTTGGGATGCGGGTGCTCTGAGGTTTGAGTGGTAGTAGTAGTGATCTTGGTCTTATCCTTGCTGAGGATGCCAACTTCGCCGGGCCCTGTTGGCGTCACAGGAGGGGTCTTAGGGGGCGCATCAGGATCCATGCCTTCAATAATTGTACCTTCGGGAATGACTGGCCCAGGTAGGGCATTGAAGGGATTTGCCGCAGAGATTCCATCGCGTCTGAAAGGCACCGCTTCTCCAAGCAGTGTGTTTTCCGAACGTTGGCGCAAAATCATTGACTCTAATCCTTCGGAATTTCTTTGTACCACAGGCGCGTGGGATATCACGCTCCTCCGGGAATGCGATTCTCCATCGTATTCACTAGCGCTGTACAAAGTGTCCACACCTTCGGGTATAATCACTATTAGAGCCGTGCCGACGAGTACTCCCATTCCAATGGTGGATATCAATCGTAGCCGTGACTGTGAAAGGTTGAAGGAAAGCGGTAGGGAGCCAGCAAGAAAGGATCTGCGTCGACTATTAGGACAGAGACCGTTTCGATGGGGAGAGGACTTACGCAACAGCCATGATGGTGCTCAAAGTGAGCAGCATGAAGAGGCCGTCTAACATCGTGGACAGGAGGCCCAATAGACGATATATACTAAAGAGGATCTGTCAAGGTAATTGAGCCTGATACATTATGGCTGTCGTATCAGTGGGACGAGTAAGGTAGGCTCCCTTGAAAGCAATAGCTTGATTAGCGACCCAATTGCACAGGAATTGATGCTGGTGAGCCCTGAGGGCCGTGTTCCTGCCAGCCTTACGAGGCGAGCTAGATTGTTCTATAGATCTAGCCCGATCTGGAGATGGTCTTAGCGCTGTGCTCACATCTTTCATCGGTGCCTGAAAGGTGTGAATTTTACAACGATCTAGCGATTGCCACGGCCAGCATTGGATTTCATCTGCACGCGGCGCTGGCTATGAAATGTTTAGGCCAAAGCCAAGTGATCCCCACCTAACCCGGTCCGATCATCCTAGGATATCCGTTCTACAACATAACCTGTGTCCCAGACGTACTCCCTACCACAACATACCTGCACTGTTTCTCATTCTGTTGCCAATCGGAAGTGTTGAGAGAGGGGCATCTGAGCCACTGATTCGTGGTAATCCTGAAATGTTTCCATGTTAAATACAGAGCAGAGTTCAGGCTGGCCGATCGGGCAGTGCTGGGCAGTATGAAGGGCAGTCCAGCCAACCCACATTCTCAGAAGTGTGGGGAGAATTGCAACCCAAAGGGTGGACATCCGGACATCCGACCACGATACTAACAGGCTTCTAAAATTTGCCCTTTTCCAGTCCGTGTACTCAAAGGTGCTTCGTCTTCGGGTCGAAACACAATCTCCCTTTTACAGCGTAAACGAAGACATCAGGATCAGTGAGTGGCGCTTTCCTAAGAGTAGCCTACACCTTGCTCCCACTGGGCCAGCTGATCAAGACGAATGATTTCTGAAATACTCGAGATGGAGAAAGGCCACTTGACAAAATTTGGCCGAGTCACTTCCTCGTGGACGCCAATGATCCTCGCAGCGGTCCCCGTGAGAAAATTGCGGCACAGATGGACAAAGCCACAGTCTGTATTCTACAGCCAAATTTGCCCGCTGGCGCCGAGGGCGAGGTGGAACAGGGTCCTGATTTGGTAGTCAAGCGTGGTACAAGGGGTAGCGAAGTCCCACTGCTTATGTTGTAGTGGATGTACAGCATACCTCTAGTCGCTCCGCCCCATCGGTTGCCCAAACATCTCAGCTACTTTACCCCACTGTCCCTCGATCCTGGCGTTCTATTCTCAGCTGAAATGTCAGAGTTCAATCACATCTTCTGCTACATCACCACTATGTCGCCAGGCGAGCTGTAATAGTTTGCTCGCCAGTGAGAGACCCAACCCCTTTCCGAGCAAGTTCCTCCATACCTATGCACGCAATCCAGGAGGCATCGCCGTGACGGCAAGTTCCTGGTGGTAGGAACCTGACCCATATGCCTCGACCTCGCCCACCTTTCCCGTTTCAATCAATGATTGTCTCTCTCAATTCGTTCAATCGACCAGTGCCATACGTATCATACAACTTCTCAGACCATGGCCGTTGAAGGTGACTCACCCACATTGTTCTGCATTACGGCCGCTGTGATGGTTCTTGCGGGTCTTCTTGAGTACTTCTTCACAAGACTATATCGTACAAGAATACTTTTCCTTGAGCGGCAAAAATCCCCCCGTCTTCCAAAGCTAAGACATAGCAGCAAACACCATCCCCAGCATATTCTGTCCAAGGAGCACGGCCACGACCTAATATCAAATCGAAACGCCGTCCACGATAGTTCAAATAACAATCCTTCCCCCTTCCCACCTCCTTTCCTACCACGGAAACCTGGGATTAGTTTGGTATGGTGTGGGAGACAATCTATGCCGGAAGCTAGTGGGAAAGACTGCAGCGGTGACAGGGAGAAAGATGAAACGGACCATGATGAGTGGTTGAGGGAAGAGATGAATGTGGATCCAGAGTGTGATAACCAGCGGAGATTAGGGATCGTGAATTGATGCTGATTGTAAGGATTCCTAGGGTGAAGCCATGGAGAATTGATGAATATTTGGACCGAGTCTGGACGTCGAGCCGAATAGAGCAGATCATTGTCCCGGGCGAGGAGCTGAGAAGGGGCGATATCTCACAGCATTTGCATCGCAGGGTCAAAAACAGGAGGGCGATGTTCCGCAATAACGGGTGGCAAACAACGGAACAATTCTCAATCCGCGTTTCTAATCATACCTGCTATCATCTCTCCGAAATATGGTTCTCTATATCTTCGTTCAATCTTGCCTATGACATAACCACATTGCTCCACAGCGCACATCAATTAATGGCGCGTGGGTGTTGAGGTTGAGCTTGGAGGGACCCGGTGAATAAAATGCTGCTTTCCAGGCATCATCAAGTGGAACCAAAAACCTCTCTATCGTGAACATATGTGCGACCTCCCGCCCTTGCAACGGATGCACTGAGTCCCACGAAACCTCGGGCACTGCCAGGCTCCATATCACCCACCATCCCCGGCACCGCGTTCAAGGCGTCACACTCGGTGGACTCTCGATCGTCCAGCTTCCAGATTGGGTGTCTCCACTCGGCGCCGAGCCGGAACATTTCGAAGCCGTCCAAAATCGCCGCCCATCTCCTGTCCATAAAGGTCCAGCAGTTTGGCAGCACGGTGATGAAGGTCCACACGCTCAGAAGGATGACAACGACTTGCCATGGCACCCGTCCAGGGACGAGATCATTAGCAGGGTCCACGCCGTACAGCCCACCCGTCCAAGTCCCTGGTCCGGAGGCCGTCATCGCAATAGCAGCCTCACCGAATAATCTGTGAGTGGCGAGCGTCATCCGCTCTGGTGAGATGGTAGGATATTGTAGACTCTTAGCCTTACCAGACAATGGGACCAATGAAGGCACTCCTCCCGTGGCAACATTGGCTCCATACCACGGATTGCAAGTTGTTGAGCCTCCAGGCTGACAGACAGGTGCCGCCCCGAATTTGAGAACTGCACCTGTGAAGGAGCCGTAGACGAGGGATTGGATGGCCAAGATACCTGGGGCCTGAGCTAGTGCGGATCCATCGAGACCTTGCTCAGCACCATCATCTGCCGCCGTCGGTGCAAAGTTCGAGTAAGTGCGCGTTTTGGCGTCGATGTCGGCAAAGCCAACGGTGGAGTTCACCGAGCAGCGGATCGCGTAGCCAAGATATGTGAGCTTATCGAAGGGCCATATCGAGGCAACGACCAAGGGATGCGTGGAGAGATCTTTGAAAGTGGAATCCGGTGTTGATCGTGCGGCGTAAGCTTGCCACATGACGAGTTCGAGGGAGCCGGAGAGGGGTAAGGTGGTGGAATTTGTATAGTCACTACCCCCTTCAATCTGGCTGTTCGAGGCGATAAGATACTTGTAGTTGACCCCGAAAGACTCATCACCGTCGTAAAAGAGTGCGGGGTTCAGTCCAGCAGAAAATTGGGCCTGGAATGTGTTATTGCCGGCTTCGTCGTATGCTGTCGAGGAAGTGAACCAGAGGGGAATCGTCCAGTTGTCAATTTCTTTGACATTGAGCAATTCGAGGTCGTGATATGGATGAACCACCGAGCACGACAGGTTCGTGAGCAGACCCCAGGCTTTGCCATGAGCACGTTCAGAGACCTGGGGCCCCGAGAAGAATGATATTGGACTGTCTACCGATATTTTCTGGTCAAGATCATTGCGATATCTCTCTCGTATGGCGTCATCGTAGAAGGTACTACTGACGTTATCTGTCCCTCGAGGAGCGTAGAGAACCGTCTCTCCTGGCGGAGTGGTCGGATTGCCCTGTCGCCATCGACTACTTGCGACCTCCGCAACCCCATTCGAAGATCTGATGTCGAAAGTTGTCTGATTTGGACCATATATAAGAATTTTACGATCGCCGATATGGAAGCCGTCTTTCGGGTCCATCGACAGCCCTGAAAGGGGTATGGCAGCATAGAAGATGAAGCTGCTGAGAGCCAAATACCACCACAAGCCTGCAGGTCCCTTGTATGCACAATTTGAGCTCCTGTTGACCAGACGGTGGTAACGATAGTCAAAGAGTGCACTGAGCGCTTTCCACCAGCCGCTGATACTTCCCCAGCCCCGATCGGCATGCCACATAAGCTGTAATGCGGTTGTAGGGGCGAGCGCAGGTTTCATAAGTCCTGAAGCTTCAAAGCCTGCAAGGCCAGACTTGGCCCAATCCAGAAAGAAAATGCTCAGTATTAGCCAGGCGAAGAAGACACCCCTCGCGTCGATTGGGAAGTACGGGATGACGTCATTCACCTCTGGACGGAGAAGATAAACGCAGACGATAAAAAGGTAGAAAGCTGTAAGGAGGCATGGTCCTAGGGTGTTCAACGTTGACCGATAGATATAGCGCTCAAACGAATAAGTGCTTGCGGTGGGAAAAACGAGGTTGACTTGTGAAGATCTTGCCGAGTGACTGCTTCCAGCTTTGTGTGGCAGGCTGGAGTCGTGAGTATTCCCATGGACTGGCACGACGGAAATTCAGTGGATATACACATCGATCGCGCACAAGGGGCGCTTACACAAATCGACCTTGTCTGTCAGTGGATCAGAAACGTGTGTTTCTTTGCCTGCACCAGCACAGTCCGAGTTGGTGACATCTTGCTGCTCTTCTCCGTCTGAGTTAATGGCGTTCAACTCGATATAGTCATTGCGCTGCTCGGAGGACCTGTATTTATCCGAACGATAGGCCGGGACTGCAGGGCCATGATTCGCTTGAACACATCAGCATACCGGTGATCAATGCGATAACGGTCTGACGTACGGAGCATTGTTTTCAATCTCCAGGTTTTAATATCAAGGAGGAAGTCGTGATCGAGAGACCAAGCCCAGAGGACCACCAGAGAAGATGAGTGAGGGCGCGGAAGAAGCGCACTGACGTAGACATTGCATTTATATTTCGAGATGATTGCATTTAGGTGTTTATGCGTATATTAGGATAACGTTCTCATTCAGTAGGAACCTCAGCCTCACCTGTTGCAAGCGATCTACAAGGCTTAGCGAGCTGAGTCAGGAGAAGCCTAGCCGGTCTGCAGGGCTTAGCGAGTTGATTCAAGGGAGCCATATCCAATCACAGTACTTGACGGCTCGGAGCTTGTCAAGCTTTATGGCGAAAATCCATTTAAAACGGCGCTTTTGCAGGGACAAGTCTCATGAAGCGAGATATTCTAGAGTGGGTACGTAATAACAATCTCCCATGCGGCGGGAAGGGGCCGGTCGACGGGGCCACCAACACGACAGCTATGAGACAGCTGAAGATCTTCGAGGCAGTGCAGCAAGTGGCGTATGAACAATCCTTGGTTTTCCGTCTCGCGTAAGTGTTCCAGTATCGCCTAGTGGCCGGGGTGCCGTGGATACCGGGCGCTAAGCTTCGATATAAACATCACGATCCTGAGAAGTCTTTATTCAGGATCATATATAGGGAAGATATCAGCTGAGTCAAAGACTGATTGTCACGCTCGAGGAGTTCTACATCACGTGACTCTACTAGCGGCTTGGCAAGCACACACATATCTGTACTCTACGGTACTTTCTAGCACTAGATTTACTCCTTAGTCCACTCAATACAGGTAAATATCGAACAAATCTCAACATCGTCTAGAGATATTAGGGCCGCCGCTCGGGCAGCAGCCTGCAAAATGTTTTGGGATTCTCTACCCGTAGAGATTCAAATACATATCCTAGAAGCCCTTGTTCTTCATGAAGATTCCGCTCGGTACGCTTCAATCTGTCGAGCATGGCAAACAATCATCGAGCAAAGGATTTTCGCTCGCCTTAAAGTCACGCGATCACGTCTTGCTGGCTTCAGCGACATTGGCTACCGCCATCGGCATTTGGTGAAGTATATATGGTTTTCCATAGAGCCCTCTGAGGACCATTGCCCGCATTGCGGAGGCGTGGGGATCTATAATTGGCATCAAGTTTCTACCAAAACTATCAGGAAGGGGATCCAGGATTTTGTTATCCAGTTGAGTAATTGGGAACCAAGCGGCAGCTTGTTACTTGATATCAGCGTCAAGGCTCCCAGCGCCTTGAGGCATTCTTCCAGTACCATCCAATATGGACCTGGAGTTATTTCAGAGCCGAAGAAGGCCAAAATTATTCAATGCTCACATTGGGTCCACGATACGAGCCTCCAGGGTTCGGCTGCGTACTTATTCAATAAAACCACCCATGCTAGCGAACCCGAGCCCGAACCCAGCCAAGGAATGCCAAAGGCTAGAGCTGTCACAAGCCTCCTCCTGCGCCGACAAAATCGCCGTCCTTGGAATTCAGAAGCACTCGAAGAGCTTCTAGACCTTCTTCCCGAGGTCCACGAAATCCATTACGAACCTTGGAGAGACTGGCGTCGAATGGAGGAACGACCCACCAATACAAGTAAGGCTCGAGACACGTTACTGTAGACATGAATTTCTGCTAAAGCTTTGTAGCTACAATGCGGCTATGCCAGTCACTTAGATCTGATCAATTGAGGCGAATGGTGATATTCGAGAACTTCCATGGCAATAACCCAGCCATGTCCTTAGCAGTACAAGCCGCAGAGATTGACACCGGTTACGCCCTTGTCGAAGCCAGTCTCGGGCTTGAGCATCTCGCAGCATCGTTCGTTTCAGATGCTTCACATTTCTTTGATGCATGTCAGAAATGGAACATATGGCCCAGGCTGGAATCGCTCGCTCTGACCTCGAACGTTCTAAAATCTCAACAGCAGTTTGTCCATATCAACGATCTTCTTGAAACGATTGGGCTAGTAGCCATGAGGATGCCACGGCTAAAATCGATGGAGCTCTGGAATGGCAGGGCTGGGTTTGCAGGTGTTTTCCAATACCAGATAATTGAAAGCGACCGGACTGCTAAGATTACTTGGCGAGGTACTTGGGATCTACCACTAGAGCCTCGTGTTCTGAAAACATGGCAAGCTGTGGCATCCGAGCGGGTGGACTGCAAGCTTCAGGTCGTTACAGAGATATTGGACGCCAATGTCGTTATTACATCTCATGGCGATGCTATCCGTTACCTGAGGCTTCTGAATACAGTCGTTCATCCCGTTTCGTTGTGGCAGATCCAAAAGGAGACTACTTATTAAAGTAAGTCTAGATATCCGTAAAATTTCAGGATCCTTTGGTATGAGGACGACCACGCTGTGTTAGATAGCACCAATCCTGGCACAGATCGGCTGGCTTACCGTGATCTAGAGGCTCTGATTTGTAACGCAGTCTTTCTCGCTCGTCATGCCCACAGCTCTCTAGGACGGCAGATGATTGTAGAGATGGAAGCTGCCTCGTTCATTGATTTAGTACTGAAGGGGAGAAATTGGCTATTATGGTGAGCATGGCCCAGTACTTAGGTACAAATGATCAGAGCTAGCTAGCCTAAAGGGTACTCTTATCCCTTTATTATCCCTTAACGGAAGTAATATCGTGGAAACTAATTACGCTACGTGCCTGTGGGAAGAGAAAATTATCCTTTGTTAAGAATGAAGATTGTTGGTAGGTTGAATCTTAGATATATTGTTCCTATGCATTGCCGTGTACGTGCCTTAGAATATACATTGCCGTGTTCTCCCCTTTCAGCCTTACGAGGCAAGCTAAAGTGCTTCCGTGAAGCGCGCTGCTGGAACGACGCGACCTAAAACATCCCACCAGCTCCACATTGGCTTCATACAGAGCTTAGCTACACAACATGGAGGATCAGGAGGCGTGTATATCTCAGCTTGCCACCTTGATTTCATTCATGACTGATCAAGTGCAGGGTCAACGCACGCAAATGAAGCCCTCAAGATCTCCATAATCCAAGCTGGATCAACATCGCCAAAAACAATCTCAAATTTCCACCCTCAGTTCACATATCCTATCTTTGGCGAACAGGAACAGATCTTTGGTTACCAAGGCTTGAAGATCAACATTCGGTTCTCTGCGCATCTTCTACGTCCTAATGTTGAGATATTTTATGACAAGAAATTCAAGACAGTGGGGGATACGAAGGCAACAGATATTGCAGAGACATTGAAAGAATGGATGCCCGAAGGTGAGGAGCAACAGCGCCTAGTTTATTGGCTGTTCAAAAAATGGCTGATAGCGGACCATAGTCTCGTTTGAGAAAGTCGGCGTCTACAATGCACACATTCAGAACGACACTACCGCAAAAGATTGGAACCCTCCTGGCGCGCTCTTCGAGAGCTATACAAGTAGGGGGCGGAAATTCGAGATATGGAGTGGCCTTCTAACGGACCCGGCAATTCAAAAGATCATCGAGCGGATTCAGATCCTGGTCTCTTTGTTCATTGAAGGAGGTACACCATTACAATTAGACGACCAAGATTGGACTCTAGCTCGATGGCGTGTCTACTTCATGTAGGTATTCCCTTCTCTGGGCCGTCGAGCCATACTTATCTCTTTGCGCTAGCTACGAGAAGCTCCCAGACCCGCCTGTGCCGAATGCCTCATCCTATTCTATAGTCGGTTACTCAACCTCCTACCGCTTCATAACCTACGTTCCCACCACCTCTTCCAAATCGTCCCTTCAAGACTTCACACTTCCCCCGTCCACACCAATCGCTCCATCCGCACTCCCTGCCCGCGCCCGCATCTCACAATTCCTCATCCTCCCGTCCCACCACTCCCACGGCCACGGCACCCACCTCTATAACGCCATGGTCAAAACCTTTCTGCCTGACCCGAACATTACCGAGATCACTGTTGAAGACCCTAACGAGGCCTTTGACGATCTACGAGATTACTGCGATTACAAGCGACTGCTCGACAATGGTACCCTTGCCAAGATCGCGCTCAAGACGGATATTGATCCCAAGCTCTCACAAAAGCGCATCGGCGTGCGCGTCCCTACCGCCAAACTTCTTGATACCTCCTTACTGCACAAACTGCGAACACAGAACAAAATCGCCCCACGCCAGTTCGCCCGCCTCGTCGAAATCTGCCTACTTTCTAAGATTGACATACATTCACGCCAATCTGGCACAGCGCGCCTCACACGACGAGGGAACTCAACGAACCTGGATGACAAAGCTTTCTATTACTGGCGGCTGCTGGTGAAGCAGCGAATTTACAAGAAAAACAAAGATGTCCTTGTTCAGTTGGACAGGACCGAGCGCATTGATAAGGTTGAGCAGGCTGTGGGCGAGCAAGCTGGTGATTATGAGCGGTTGCTGAGAGGAATGGATAAGTGGGGAGCTGGGGAAGAGGATGCTGGGTCTTCGGAGAGGAGGGATAGGGGGAAGAGGAAAGTGATCGAGGAGGATGAGGATGAGGAGATGGACATGGGTGGCGACACGAAGAGAGCAAGGAGTGAAGCATTATGATTTTGCGGAAGGCAAAGATATGACCCTGATGAACTGCAGCTGCATGCCACAGAATCAACGATTGGAGAACATCTTACTGAAATAAGGAATGGCTTTCTACATGAAATACTTATGTGAATAAGCGTGCTCCACTCGCATCCGAGCGCCTTCTGCGCCTGCATAGCATAGAGACCAAATCCTAATGCAGCCCATGATCGAACTACGTACCCCTCGACAGCCTTTGTGCGTCTCAAGAATTGTAAGACCCGTTCGTATATACCGGGTTCATAAGAGGCTGAGCTAGCCACTATTCTCAATGACCTCCAGTGGTCGGCAGACCCAACGATACCTAATGCCTTGTCAGCTGCTAAAGTCCAGACATGAGGAACTTTCGACTTACCTTAAAGCTGTCGTAGATAAGCCATTGGAAGGCAGTCAGTGTGCCGATCATGACGATCCTGACCGGGAGACCGTTCCAGAGGCCCTTGAAGCCAATGTTTCCGTAGATTCTCGACATGGCTTTTCCGCCGCTCTCGCCAGCTGTTTCCTTCGTCAGTAAATGCTACTTCTTGCTTTCCCAATGATACAAGGAGAAGGCGGTACTCACGTTGCCTATCAGCATTCAATTTGCTAACCATGACGTCCGCCGGATGACTGATGACGGCACATCCAATACCCGCAATGTAACCAGCGAGGAAAGACACACCAGTCTGCTGCAGCGGGTTGTAACTCTCCTTCGGCTTCCCCAGCGTGGCATATATGTAATTGACAGTAGTCTCAAACGTAGCAAATTTCACCATCGTATACGGTATCTGCCTCCCCCAAAGCGGATACAAGCCCTTGTACAATCCGCCATACCCCTCCGTCTTCACAATCTTGCCCCATCCCTCCCGCATAGTATTCGCAAACGGCGGCAACGTCGTCTGCATCCTCACCTTGATGGCCTCAAACGGACACAATGCCATATCTGCCAGAAACTCCGCGCTGGCAGATGCGCCCAGGTAGACGACTGTTTTGTTGGTGTTTGGGAACAATTTCTCGCCGTAGAGGTTCTTGAAGATTTCGTAGAAGCCGTATTTGCCGGCGCCTTGGAAGGAGTAGCCGACATAGGTGGGGGACCAGCCGAAAAAGACGCCGCGGAGGCCTTCCTTGGAGTAGATGGCGCGCCAGGCTTGGAGGTTGGAGGAGTAGAGCTTTGCGTCGACTTGGCGGCGACATTTTACCTGGAAGTTCAGCGGTCAATAGATTGCTCGCTCTGAACGTTGGCGTTTGGGATCTTTGACATCCTCATCAAGGTTTGCAACACGCGGCGGAACAACGTGGGGCGGGGGAGCTCACGAGGTCTAACGGTGTGACAGCTGTTGTGCGTGTCAGTAACGTCTAACGGTCGTCTATGGTGTGACCACTGACAAGTATGAGTGGGTCCACAAGCTAAGATTCCGCCGAGAGTACAAGCAGCAAAATACGAGGGCGAGTAAAGCTCAATGCCGCCCTTGCCCTTGGCGCTCCGCGCGGGCATTTTGGAGTCATTGTGGGCTGCCATCACGTTTGGAAGCTAGTAGCGACCTTACACAGCTGTACCGAAGCTTAGGAGTAAGGGTGAGAGAAACTATATCTATCAATGGCTGAGTAAGGATGAGGTTTATGACAGCTTGTGCTGCCGACGCCATCCGCGAGCGGGAACGGCTTCCACGGCGATAAGGCAGATAAGCTACGGTATCTATATTGTAGTTACCCGCATGACAGCACATGCGGAATTGAAGTTACTTCATGGTCAGATTGTAATGACTAGGAAAAGTCGTCATGAGTCTTTTCGTATTTCTATAGCCTGTCTAACCATCTTGACGAGATCTTTCAAACCTTTTTGCCGTTCTGCCTGAGTATCGGACAGGAACAGCGTAGCCACAGGCCATGCATGAACGGCCCCTGGCTCCTCTCTAACGCTGACTGCACATCCACTCTTCCGCCATAACACAATTAGATCTCGTAGTTCAGGACCCAGCAGTTCCTCGGATCCGTAAA